>OGZD01000198.1_pt1 | contig 73932 bp, 70 predicted proteins | sample 1576701 | NCBI WGS metagenome assembly OGZD01 (sample SAMEA3541487, study PRJEB24748) | human gut metagenome | biome: human gut; feature: human-associated habitat; material: faeces | place: China | collected 2012
AGTACGACTGGGCAGTTACAAGCCCATGACCTTTAGGTCGTGGGTAGTTGACAAGTTCTTCCTTCCCTTCACGTTTTGTCTCTTGTTTATTTGAACATTTTTTATATCATACAACTTCTACCATCATAAAAGATTATTCTGATTATCAGATAATGTATTTTGAGTATATCTTTCAAAAAAAATGTATGTCACAATAACTGTAATTACGTTTGAAATTGGTTCTGCCACAAATACACCTATAACCCCAAACACTGGTGGAATCAAAAAGAGCAATGGAATTAGCACAAAAATTTTTCTCATCAAGCCAAAAAGCAATGCATACTTTGCATTTCCCATAGCAATAAACATATTTTGATTAATCATCTGCATTCCCAGTACAAAATTTAAACAAAATGCAATTCGTATGAATTTACTGCTCTGTATAAGTAATTCCTGATTTGATGTAAAAATCCCTGCAATTTGTCTTGGAAATAGCATAAAAGCAATCCACATCGTAGTTGCGCACACTAAGGAATACACTCGTCCATAAAAAATTGTTTTTTTCACACGTTTATAGTTCTTTTCTCCATAACAAAATCCTACAATTGGTTGTAATCCTTGAGCAATTCCGGTCAATGGCATAAAAAATATCTGATACATACTATAGACAATCGTCATACACCCTATGTACAAATTCCCTGTTTTTAAATCCTCGCTCCACCAAAGCAATAACCAGTTAATCAATATTTGTACAATACTATCATTTGCAAGAAATACGAAACTTGAGACACCTAATTCAATAATTTTTTTTGATACATCCCATTTGATTTTCATAAATTTCCATCTAATTTTAACTACAAGCCGCTTATAAAATAGCAGGATGCCAAGTACCCACAAAGCAGAAATACTTTGAGATATCACAGTTGCAATTGCTGCTCCCGCAATACCCATATCAAAATAATAAATAAAAATAGGATCTAAAATTAAATTAATGATTGCTCCTATAGCAATTGTAACTGTTCCTAAGATCACATGTCCTTGCGCATTTAAAAATGTAGTCATCCCGATACTGACCATGACTGCCACTGTTCCTAATACATAAATTTTCATATATGCAGAAGCATATGGAAGCGAAAAATCAGTTGCTCCAAATATCTTTAAAATAGGATCGCAGAATATCGTTGCTATAATTGTAATTATAACTCCTAATAAAATTAACAAACTAAATGACATAGTTTGTATTTTCTCAGCGTCTTGTATTTTGTTTCCTCCCATTTGAATTGATACCAGAGGAGCTCCACCTCTCCCTATCAAATAACTGAACGCTGTAATAATCAAAATAATAGGCAATGTTATTCCCAAACCTGCAAGAGCTGCATCTCCTTCCCCTACTATATGTCCGATAAACATTCGATCTACCATGCTATAAAGCGCATTAATAATTTGTGCAATCGTACTCGGAACTGCTAGCTTTAAAATTAATGGTCCAATTTTTGTATGTCCCAATTCCTCATTTATATTTTTTTTGTATTTTTTCATATATTGTAAAATCCATCCTTAATACCCATAATCTTTTAAATGCCTATATAAGGTTGTTCTTGAAATTTTTAACATTTGACAAATTTCCTGTTTACTATGCCCTTCCCGCATTAACTTTAAAATCTGTTCTTTTTTTAACTCATCAATGGATTTCTGACGCATTTCTTCCTTTTCACAAACAACACTAAGACCTTCTCTAACAATCCTTTCAATTAGTAATTCTAATTCCGGCAATGTTTTATTTCTATGCTTCTTCCAGATTTCCTTTTGTATTTCTTTTGAAATTTTTCCTATATTCTTTTTATATATCTCTTCATAATATTGAATGCCATTTTTTAAATACATAGCAAACACTTCAAAATTATTGTGAAATGATTTCGTTATACAGACATGATTCTCAGAAATGAGCAAATATAACCTCTCACTAAACTTTCCGTTTTTTACTAGTTCCTTCAAATCTGTTTCTGTACAAAACATAAAACGAATATCTGTTTCCACCGGATGATATTGCGGAAAACTTACCTTCTTCTTTTCTATCACCCCTGCTAATATCTCTTGTACATACAAAGGAATATTTTCCGGTTGGACGATTACAACAGTTCCTCCATCCATCATTCTCAAAATACCTGTTTCATCATTAAAAAAGCCATTTAATAAATTTCTGTAAGCATTGTTGATATGTAACACCCTGATTTCAGCCAATCTCCGTGATGAATGATTATATGTTGCTTTTGCAACCATTTCATTCAAAGTGTTATCATCCCCACTAATCAACACAGCATTATCCTGTTCGGCAACATGTTCGGCAACCTCTAAAGCCTCCTTATCACACATCTTTTTCAACCACGGAAATGTAACTTGAGTTCCAATTGAAAATATTTTTGAATTGTTATAAATATTTTCATATGGTCTAAAACTTAATATAATTCCATATTCTTCTTCTGTTATATAGACATACTTACTATTCACAATACCAAAAAATTTTGTATTGCCATTCTGAATAAACATTTTAACGTCTTTCATTTGTCTCTTTTTTTCATACCATTCTTCAAAAGCTGAGTATAATGATATAATATTTTCTTCTAACAGATTACTATCCACATTAAAGTCTTGCCGAAATTTTTGATTATAATAAATAATATTTCCGTACTGATCTGTATACATCAGAGCTTCATCCATCATATCCAATATTGTTTCAATTTGTGCAATCTTCTTACGTAAATCTTGCTTCTCCATTCGATAATGTATTCTCGTTGCTACCAATTCTGCCATTCTCTCCATAAATACTACTGTCGAATCTATATTTTCAAACAAAATTTTTACCTTTGATGCAGGCAGTATCAGGGCTATCGCTCCTAGCACAACATTTCCATAACGAATGGGTACTCCGATAAAGCCTTTCATTTTACAAATTTGAAATTCCCTGCACTTCCTACAATTTTCAATTTTTGTTTTATTACGTATTAAAACATTGTGATTTTTTACCATTACATCTGCAATCAATGTTCCTACTTTAATGTCATTATATAGTGAAAAATACCGAAATGCACTTCCAACAACATTCATATTTGAATCTGTAATGATAACATCTGTATCTAATACATCCGATATTACTTCCGCAAAATTATCTACAAAAGATTTAATTTTCCCCAACATTGTAGGCATCTCTCTTCCCCCTCATCACAAAATAAAGAGAAGTCTTTATATTGCTACAACCTAGACACAATATAAAGACCTCCCCATTTTCATCTCATGAAATACGCTTCATTTAACTAATTACACATATTAAACTATTGCCTATTTTTTTGTAATTCTTACCTCACAAATATCATCACCTTTAGCAATTGTCTTTCCAAGGTAAAAATCAAAATTCATTTTTTCACAAATTCCTCTGTCTCCATCCATTGCAATATCACAAAGTACTTTGCATTCCTCATCTGTTGCACCCAATTTTTGCCAAGCTGCAACTAATGGACAATAATGGAAATCTACACTTAACTTTCCATCTTCACATTTATCTTCCATTTGGAATACACCTTTTACATTATCATTAATAAATTCATGATGGAATACTTCAAAATCATCAGTATGTGTATACTTATTTTCTCCATGAAATCTTCCACACTCTCGAATTGCTTCGTGAGCAAACTCATCACTTAAACCTCTCTTTTTTGCTTCTTTGTACATTAGATACATCCAAGTCGCCCTATGCTCAAAAGCATTTCTTAAATCCTCGATGTGCTGTCCTCTGTCTTCTGCATTGTTTTTAATCATTTTACTTATCCTCCATTTTATTATATTTTTTTATATTTGGAAAGGCTTTTTAAAGCTTTTCTTTTACATAGTCCATTAATACTGAAATCTGATATGACATTGTAATCGCACCTGGATCTAAATGTCCTACGCCCTTATTTGCCTGATATGTAGCTCTACCACGAACAGCTTCCATATTTCTTGTATTTTCTGCTCCATCTATCGCTGCTTTCTTTACATTTTCACAAAGTTCTTTATCTGCAACCTCTTCATCTAGACATTTTTTGTATTCTTTTACAGCTGGAGCCAAACTGTCAATCATTGTTTTAAATCCTTCTTGTGCCTGCCCTCTTTTTACAATTGCCTCAAGCATTGCATCTAATACATCAAATACTTCCTGTCTTCCGAGTGTTTCTTTTCCTTTTACTGCTTTTGCTGCTGCAAGATACGCACTTCCATACAAGACCCCTGAAGATCCACCAATGACTGCCATCATGATTTTCCCGATTTCTTTCAGCTCATCGCTCACATTCATAGTAGACAATTTGTCATAATTTGCTACTAAGCTTTCAAATCCCATGTTGATGTTAGACCAATGATCCCCATCTCCAGTAGCTAAATCTAACTCTGTAACATACTCCCCATTTTCATGGATTTTGGCATGCGCCCTTTTCAAATAATCTGCATAATCTTTTGCTGTCAATTCAAATCCCATTACAACCTCTCCTTATATTACATCTTTAATGCCGGTGTATCACATGGTGCATCCAGCAACTCTTTCAATTCATCATCCAATTTCATTAGTGTAATAGAACATCCTGTCATGTCCAGTGCCGTTGTATAATTTCCTACTAATGTTTTGTATACTTTAATTCCTTTTGATGCAAGATATTCCTGAACTTCTTTATTAAGAATATACAATTCCATCAATGGCGTACCACCCAGTCCATTTACTAATACAGCAACTTCACTGTTGTAATAGTCATAATCTTCTAAGATTTTGTCTAGAAGAATCTGAGCAATTTCCTTAGCTGTCTTTACGTTTGTACGCTCAACACCAGGCTCTCCATGAATACCCATTCCTATTTCAATTTCATTTTCTTCCAAAATAAAACCAGGTTTTCCAACTGCTGGCAAAGTACATGGTGACATTGCCATTCCCATACTTCTAATATTTTCAATTGCATGCTCTGCTACTCTCTTAACCTCCGACAAAGGAGCTCCTGTCTCTGCTTTTGCTCCTACAATTTTATGTACAAAAACGGTTCCTGCAATCCCACGCCGTCCTGTAGAATAAGTACTATCTGGAACAGCCACATCATCTTTTACAACCACTGTTTCTACTTCAATATCATCTACTTCAGCCAAATCTGCAGCCAAACCAAAATTCATAACATCTCCAGAGTAGTTTTTAATTACTAGCAAAATCCCTTTCCCAGCATCCATCTTTTCGATTGCTGATCCAATTCTATCTGGACTTGGAGAAGAAAATACATTTCCTGATACAGCTGCATCTAGCATTCCTTTTCCAACAAACCCTGCATGCAATGGTTCATGGCCTGCTCCACCACCAGAAATAACTGCTACTTTATCTCCTTTCTCATGTCTGGAAATCACTTCTGCTCCCGGAGTATAATCCAGTTTATCTGCATATGCAGCCTGCATTCCAATCAAAGCTTCACTTACAACATCATTTGGATTGTTAATAATTTTTTTCATGTTTTACCTTACCTTTCTTATGATATTTAACCTAATCCAAGGTATGCTTTTTTAATTTTAGGATCTGCTGCGATAATCTTCGCATCACCTTCCATCGTTACCAAACCATTTTCCAAAACATATGCTCTATCTGATGCAGACAAAGCCATATTTGCATTTTGCTCAATCAATAAAATGGTAACTCCCTGTTTATTGATTTCTTTGATCATATCAAAAATCATAATTACAAAATTTGGCGCCAATCCCAAAGATGGCTCATCCAATAATAATAATTCTGGACTTGTCATAAGTGCTCTACCAACAGCTAACATCTGCTGTTCTCCACCAGATAGTGTCCCTGCCTGCTGTTTATAACGCTCTTTTAAGCGCGGGAAAAGATCATACACCCTATCATATCCTGCACTGATCTGCCCTTTATCTTTAACAACGTAAGCACCTAATCGCAGATTTTCTTCAACAGTTAAGTCCGGGAACACTTCCCGCCCTTCCGGCGAAATACTGATTTTCATCTTTGTCAACATATGCGATGGCACATTTGTAATATCTTTCTCTTTGAAAGTGACTGTTCCTTTGGATGCTCTGGTTACTCCCACAATTGTATTCAACAATGTTGTTTTCCCAGCTCCATTGCTACCAATCAAAGACACAATCTCGCCTTTCTTAACTTCCATGCTAATTCCTTTTAATGCATGAATAGCTCCATAATGTGTATTTAAATCATTAATTTTCAGCATCATCTACAACCCCTCCAAGATATGCCTCGATTACTTTCGGGTTATTTGCAATTTCTTTTGGAAGACCATTTGCAATTGGTTTCCCATGATCAATAACATAAATTCTGTCTGATACATTCATAACAACACTCATATCATGCTCTATCATAAGAATTGTATATCCTTGCGTCTTTAATTTATTAATAAATTCCATCAGCTCTGCCGATTCCTGAGGGTTCATTCCTGCTGCAGGTTCATCTAAAAGTAATAACTCTGCGCCAGTTGCAATTGCTCGTGCAATTTCAAGTTTCCGTTGCTCACCATACGGAAGATTTGCTGCATAGTCATCCCTTCTATGATCCAGATCAATGGATTTTAATAATTGAATTGCTTCCCCTGTCTTAGCATCCTCTTCCTCTCTGAATTTTTTTGTTCGAAATACAGATTGAAAGAAATTGTATTTCGTTTTGATATGCGCTCCTATCAAAACATTTTCAATCACTCGTAGATCTGAAAACAATCGAATATTCTGAAATGTTCTAGAAATACCCGCCGCAACAATTTTCTTTGGATCTTTATTATGAATCAAAGAGCCTTTGAAAATAATTTCTCCCTCATCTACTTCATAAACCCCTGTTAACATGTTAAAAACTGTTGTTTTTCCAGCTCCGTTTGGTCCAATAATACTAATTACTTCTCCACGTTTCACTTCAAAATTTACATGATCTACAGCTACAATACCACCAAAACGTTTAGTAATATTGTTTACTTTTAATAACACTCCATCTTTGTCCATCTTCTCACCCCTTTGTCTGGTTACACTAATTTAAGGTGTATCTTTACCCATCTTTTCAACTTGTACTTTCACTTTTTTTGACAAACAGTATGGCATCGTAGACTTCCATCCCATAATTCCTTGTGGTCTGAAACGCATCATCAGCACAAGAATTACACCATACAGTACAAATCGATATTCCATCAAAAATCTTGATACTTCCGGAAAAGCAATTAAGAGAACTGATCCAACAAACATTCCTCTGATTGTTCCCATTCCACCAAGAATTACAACACTTAAAATTAATGTAGATACGTCAAAGTTAAATGTATTGGGATCAATGTATCCAATCAAAGAAGCGTACAATGATCCGCCCATCGCACAGATACATGCAGAAATAACAAACGATAAAATTTTATAAGAAGTAATATTAATTCCCATCATTGTACTTGCCATTTCATCCGCTCTAATTGCCTGAAAAGCTCGTCCTGTTTTAGATTTTATAATCGCTATACAAAATAAAACTGTTATCAAAACTAATAAAATCATCAGATAATAGATTCCTTTGTTAGCAATTGTTAATTGAAATCCAAAAATAGATGGCTTTGGAATATTTTTAATTCCAAGAGTTCCATTTGTTACAGAAGACCAATTCATCGCAATCATCTTGATAATTTCCCCAAATCCTAGTGTGATAATTGATAAATATGTTCCGGTAACTCTCATTGTTGGTAAACCAAGCAATACGCCAGCCAATCCTGCAATAATCATTCCCACAATCATCGAGGAAAAGAAATCCAATCCAAGTTTTACTGCACATAATGATGATGCGTATGCTCCTAATGCCACAAACCCCGCATGTCCCAATGATACTAATCCTGTATATCCAGTTAAAATATTGAGTCCTAATGCAAACAATGTATATGCACCAATCTTTACAATAACAGTTAAAAAATATTGATTATTTAAAATATATGGAAGTGCTATTAATACAATTGCCAATCCAATCAACAGCATTTTCTTATTTTTCTCTATAAACATTTCCATATTATGTAAATAGCTTGTTTTTTTGCCTATCTTACTCATTCATCACACCTTTTTAATTCCTTTCCGTCCAAACAAACCATTCGGTCTAACTATCAGAACAATAATCAGAATGATAAATGCTATAGAATCTCTGTAAGTAGAGCCTATAAATGTAGCTGCCATACTCTCAGATACTCCAACAATTAATCCACCTAACAGTGCTCCCGGTAAACTTCCGATTCCTCCTAAAACAGCAGCAGCAAATGCTTTCAAACCTGCCATAAATCCCATATTTGGATATACAATCTGGTAATAACCTCCAACAAGAGCTCCTGCAATTGTTGCTGACATCCCTGCTAAAAAGAAGGTAAAAGAAATAACAAAATTCACATTAATTCCCATTAAGTTCGCTGCCTTTGCATTTTGTTCACTTGCTCTCATCGCTAATCCGATTTTTGTTTTATATACGATAAAGACTAAAATCAACATAAGAATCAGAGAAACCAAACACATCACAATCTGCGAAGAAGAAATTGTAATGTTTCCAATTTTGACCGTTCCAAAATTAAATAACTGAGGAAAGTTTCTCTTTTCAGACCCCAAAAATATAATCAATAAGTTTGTAATAATGTTGGAAATACCAATTGTTGTTATCAGGGATGCAATCGGCATGGAGCCCTTTTTACGCAAAGGCTCCAACCCAATTTTATCAATTGCTATACCCAACAATCCTGTAATAACCATACTACCGATAATACCTGGCACAACGCCAAAATGCATCCCAATAAATACCATCGACAATTCTGCTCCAAATGCATATATTGCACCATGAGAGAAATTAACTAGTCTTAAAATTCCGAATACAAGTGAATATCCAACTGCAATTAACGCATATCCCATTCCCAATGCCAGACCATTGAATATCTGTTGTGTTAACATATAACTCCCCTTCTTATTTCATCTTGACAAATTTTCCATTCTCAATAGTTACTTTAACGAACTCTTTATCTACATCGCCATTTTCATCAAATTTTGTGTCACCTGTAACGCCATCATATTCTACATTGTATAATTCCTCTTTGACCTTTTCAGATTCAACTGTTCCAGCATTTTCTATTGCTGTTAATAACATTCCAACTGAATCATATGCCTGAGATGTCAATGCAGATGGTGCAGCACCATATTCCTTTGTAAATGTATCAACATATTCCTTTACTGCTGGATCTTCTGATTCAGAGAAGAAAATAACTGGGAAGCAAACTCCTTCTACTGCCTCTCCTCCCAATTCAATCAACTGTTGACTATATGCATTTGAGAAACCTACAATTGCAATTTCATCATTGATTTGTTTACACTGTTTTGCAACTGGTGCTACCAAATTATACATTCCACAGCAAATAATCACATCAGCCCCAGCCTCATTAAGTTTTGTAATTGCAGGAGTATAGTCATCAGATCCTTCCATTACTTCTTCATGCGCAACGACCTTTACACCCGGCTGATCACTTTCTTCAATCAAATCTTTGATGATCTGAGAAGTATTTGTTCCCCAGTCTGTCATGATAGAAATAATCCCAATATTCTTCTTTCCAAGATCATTAATTGCAATATCTACACTTGCGGCACCTTCCTTAGAAATTATTGTATTGTTTCTGAAAATATAGTCTCCAATCCCTGCATAATCTGGATGCGATGATGATGGGGAAATTTCAATAATACCATTTTCCTGATAAATTGGAGCGGCTGTCATACAAACTCCAGACGCAAAATGTCCAATTACCCCAGCAACCTCTTTATCTGATACAATTTTTTGTGCAATAGTAGTTGCTTCTTCCGATGTGTTCTTATCATCATATGGAACAATCTCAACCTCTTTTCCAAGAACTCCACCTTTTTCATTCCATTGTTTTGCCATCAGATTAGCTGCATTTGTAAATCCAATACCATATTCTGAGTTATCTCCTGTCATTGGAGCAGCAACAGCAATTTTAATTGTATCTTTTGATTTAGACCCACTCTCCGCAGATTCCTTCTCTCCATTTCCTGATGCGCCACATCCTGTCAATAAGCAACTCAATGCCAATACTCCTGTCAACATAAGACTTACCATTTTCTTTTTCATCATTTCTTTCTTCCTTTCTTTTGTATAATTTAGGGTAACTGTTTTATTCGTTTACCATTATTTTTAAAATTACTTCATCTGTAATTTTCATTCCATCACGCGCTAACTCTACAACACCATCGATTGTTTTCTGCAAGTTTTCTTTTACAATACCATCTCCTGTCTCAAAGACATTCTCTTCTCTAGCCATAATGCTAGCCATAATCGCTGCATCCACGCTAGATGCTATTTTTGCTGCACAAGAAGAACTTGCCCCATCGCAAATAATCCCTGATACATTTGCCAATGTATTAATAATGGTATCTGAAATTTGCTTTTCTTTTCCCCCATACAGATATGTAATTCCTGCCCCAGCTCCTGCTGCTGCACTTACAACACCGCAATATGCTGAAAGCCTTCCTATTCTGCATTTTTGATAAATCGCAATCAGATTGCTTAAAACCAATGCTCTGATTAATTTTTCGTGGTCTGAATTTAAGTAATCTGCAAATTCGATAACTGGTAGAGATACTGTCATTCCCTGATTTCCACTACCAGAGTTAATCACTACGGGCATTTCACAACCACTCATCCTTGCATCCGAGCCAGCTGCTGCTCTTGCCTTCGCTCTAACTTTAACGTCATCACCATAATGTGTTAACAACATCTTACCAATATTAGCACCGAAATTTTCTTTTAATCCTTTTTCAGAAATCTCAACATTGCATCTAATTTGCTCTTCAATCAAATACTGTACCGTCTCTATTGGCACTGTGTTGGCAAAATCCAAAATATTTTTCACATTTAAACATGTGTAATCAATAACTTCTTCTTCTCCTGGAGCTTCCTCAAAAAGTACTTCCCCATTTTTCATAATTTTCACAATTCCCAAATGTGTTCTTAACAACTCTACTTGGACAACATCTTTTCCTGCATATGCTGTTTCCAAAATATGTAACTTTTCTGATGTATCCAAACATTCCACTTGACATACCTTTTTTTCTAATAATTTTTTTACTTTTTCTAGATCTTCACTTGTCATACTTGTCAAAACTTCTAAATGCTTACTTGCATCACCACCTACGGCACCTGCAAGTGCTGCCGCTTCAATTCCTTTCAAATTACCAGTCATTGGAACAACTACACTTTTCGCATTCTTAATAATATTTCCACTGCAAGCAAACACAATTTTTTCTGGAACAACACCTAAAACTTCTCTTGCCTTTGCCGAAACATAAGCAATAGCAATTGGTTCTGTACATCCCAATGCTTTAACAAGTTCTCCTCTCAAAACATCCGTCATGCTTTGGCTTAGCTTTTGATCCATTACCCTTCACCTCTCAATTATCCTTCCGTTTTATTTATAAGCAAATTATACTCATTCGATTACTTTATTTCAACCGTTTTTGTTTATTTTAACTAAAATCGTGATTTTATAAGTTTATTTTTTGTATATTTTGCATTATTTTGGGCATTTGATATACTTATTTATAAGAAATGTTTCATTTTGAAACATTAGATTTTACTTATGAAAAAAAGGCTCAGAATAGAATCTATTCATCCTATTCTGAGCCTCTTATCTGCGCCCCTATGCCACCAATATTTTTTTCAATTTCTCCAAATCTTCTACTTCCACTCCGCATTCTTTTAAATACGTTTCTACATCCCCCCATGTAGATTTCAAATAGTCTAACGTTTTTTCCATCTCTTCTTTCGGCGAAGATAATAACACCTCCGGAACTTCTATCCCTTTTTGTTGGAAGATTTTTCTCTGCTCTTCAAATACACTTTTCATATTTTCAGCGCTAACACTATAATCTGCAACAATAATCTCTTCTGGGACTCCTGCCAGACGAAGCAATAACATTGCAATGACACCTGTACGGTCTTTTCCTACTGCACAATGAAAAACAATCGGTTCTCCCTTTCTTTCCACGATTCGTTCCATCACTTCTCTGATTTTTTCTTGATGCGTATTTAAAATTGTAATATAAAGATCTGAAAGTCTTTCCGGTATAGATAACAAACCTTTTTCATCATTGATTCGGTCTGACATTGGTATGGAATAATATGTAAAGTTTTCTGAGATTCTGTCCGGTGATTGTTCCACCTCACTTCTACTTCTAAGATCCAAAATACATGTGATCTTATTTTCTTCCATCCACGACAAATCATTCTCGGATAATCGATGCAGCGCATCCGACCTATAAAAACATCCTTTTCGTGTCGTTCCTCCGTTTGCCGGATAACCACCCAAATCTCTAAAATTACTTGTTCCATCCATAACTATCGGTGCTTTTATATTCCATTTTTCCATATTTCTCTGTTTACCTGCCTTTCTCCCACACTTCTTCTTTCATATTGCTTTTGATATAAACGACTGCTCCGCCCAAGCATAATAAAAACATCAATACAGAAAGTGCGGCAGCCTTTTGATAATCTAGATATGTATTCACTTGTTGATACAGTAAAATTCCTAACATTTTAGGATTATTCGGACCGGTAAGATATGGGATTGTAAACGCTCCAATCTGTCCCATCAAAATAAACGTCGCTGCTACGATCACATCTTTATATACAAGCGGCCATATAATCTTTTGAAAAATCTTCCAATAAGAACAACCTGCATCCCTTGCACTTTCCACATAAGAATCTTCCACTGCTGATAATGCTGCTGAGAGCAGCATCGCAGAAAACGGAATATTAAACCAAAGATTACACAAAATGATCCCTTTCATATCATACAAAAGTCCCGGTTTATATGCGATACCAAACAACTGTAGAAAACGATTAATAAACCCTGCATCTTTTATAATATTCATAACCGCATACACTGCTACAATTCCCGGAATAAATCTTGGAAGCAAGTAAAGCCTTCCAATGAATCTGCTAATTTTACTTTTAGAAAAACGTAAATACAATGCCAGTAAAAAACTAAAAATAATCGCCAAAAGCATTGTGCTAAAAGCTTCTATTGCTGTAAAGATTAAACTCTGAAAAGCTTCTTTACTCGTGAAAAAATATTGATAATTTGCCATTGTAAATGTACCATCTACAGTTTGAAATGACTGTAAGATTGTATTGATAATCGGAAGAACCACAACCAGCATCATAACTGCAAATGCCGGAAACACCATAACATACGGTGTCCATACCTTTTTATCTTTTTGTTTCATATGATCCTCATCTTTCCTTTACTGAGCAAGACTTCCAATTTCCTCCATCCATCTTGCAGCAATATCTTTCTGAAGCATTCCTATAGAAAAATATCTTAAAGACTCCATATTTGTTTCCTTTAACCAATCTTCATGTTCCAGGTCTTCTAATTTTGAAGAATCTACAACCGGAGATGCGAACATCGTGTTCCAATCAATCGCCTGTGCTTCATAGCTCAGATAAAAGTCAATGACAGAAAGGGCTGCTTCTTTATCTTTTCCAATCGATGGAATCATAAATCCTGCAAGACCTCCTAAGAAAGGTTCTTCTAATTGTGTTAATTTAATTCCTTCCGGAAGTGTTCCCATCGCTTTTTGGCTCAACACCATATTTACAAATGCAGGTGTCATATCTACCTCTTTATTTGCCAACAATTCCAAAGAACCTGCATTTTTCATCGGATACTGTACCTTGCCTGCTGTCTGATAAAGATACGGATGAAGTTCTTCCAATAATGCAAACCCATCGTCCCACTCTTTAGTATGTTCAGTCTTCCACTTTTCATCCGATGATGTTGCTGCTTCTTCCGGAAGCTGATTGTAAATTGTATTTGCAACAAATGAGAATCCTGAATTTCCTGTTGTTGGATCATTATAAGTAAATCTTCCCGGGTGTTCCTCAATCCACTGATACAGTTCTTCTGCTGTTTTCGGTGGGTTTTTCACAGTTTCGGAATTATATGCCAGATAAACGGATGTTCCGCGGTACGGGATGAAATTCTCTCCTACAATGTTATCTTTAAATATCAAGTTATCGTAATTCGGAATCTTAGACACATCAATATCTTCAAAAAAATCTTCACTTGTCTGTTCTTCGATATTGGCAATCGCACTGTCGTCTATTGCGATCAAATCAAAATCTGTATCCTTTTCGCCCGCTTTATATGCTGCTGAAAGACGATCCGGCAAACTCTGTTCGCTTGTTCCTGATACAACAAACTGGATCTCTACTTTTGCTACTTTACTATATTCTTCATTAGAATTATATGCATCCGCAATCTCCTGAAGCGCCTCACGTACTTCCTGTCCTCCACTTGACCAGATAGTAACTGTTGGCACATCTGCCTCTGTCTTTGTTTTGTTATTGCCACATCCGACCATGGTACAGATCATAGTCATCCCCATCGCTGCTGCGAAAGCTCTTTTTCCTCTTTTCATCCAAATGTTTTTTTTCATTTCTTTCTCCTTTTCGTCTCCAATTTTTCAATATCTATGCTTTATGCCCTTGCCGCAAATTCCTGTTGTCTATCAAAAATACAACTTACGCGGTTTCCGGTCTCAAAGCCTTTCGCCTGATCTTTTTCCAGAAATACTTTCAGCATTTCTTTTTCAGATTTTTTGACAATCGCCTGTGTATAATGTCCAAGAGACATCATCTGAAGGATTTCATATTTCCCATTTTGATCATGCTGCAGTGTCACATCTTCCGGACGCACTGCAAATGCACTGCCATTCTCTTCAATAAAGTTCATCTCACCGATAAATTCTGCTACAAATCTCGTCTTTGGATGGTCATAAATTTCTTCCGGTTTTCCTACCTGTTCCATATGTCCTTGTCGCATGACTGCGATCCGATCTGAAATAGCCATTGCTTCTTCCTGGTCATGTGTGACAAACATCACAGTTAATCCGGCTTCCCTTTGTATCCGTTTTAATTCTTCACGCATTTGTCCACGTATTTTTGCATCCAAAGCAGAAAATGGTTCATCCAGCAGCAATAAAGATGGTTTTAATACCAGTGCTCTTGCAATCGCAATCCGCTGCTGCTGTCCACCGGAAAGCTGACTTGGATATTTTTTTTCTGAGCCGTCCATCCGAACTAATTCCAGCATTTTTTGAATTTCTTTTTTAATCTGTTCTTTCGGACATTTTCTGATCTGCATTCCAAATGCCATATTTTCATAAATGGTCATATGTGGCCACAGATTATAACTTTGAAAAACCATACCTGTCGGTCTTTTTTCCGGCTGAAGATCTTGGATTTCTTTTCCGTCCAGCAAAATTCTGCCGGAGTCTATTTGGTTAAATCCACCGATCGCACGTAAAATCGTTGTCTTTCCACATCCGGATGGTCCCAGCAAGGTCAACAATTCATGCTCTTTTACACAGAGATTGATATTTTCAACCCCCTCATTTTTGCTAAATTTTTTTGTCAAATTTTCAATAATTAATTTTTCACCCATAGCACACCTCACATTTTAAACCCACTTGATAATGCTTCCGCACTTAGATATTTACGGAACACGATTAATAATAAAACAGATGGAATCAGCAAAATGACTGCAAACACTGCTCCTGCCGTATCTGGAAATGACATGATAATTCCATATAATTCACTTGGCATCGTATGAATATTCGGCAGACCAATCAAAAGTGATCCTTGTGCTTCTTCCATTGATCCAAGAAATGTGTACAAAGATGCAACGACTATTCCCGGCCATGCCATCGGCATCGTAATCTTGAAAAATACTTGAAGCGGAGATGCTCCCACATCCCGTGCACTCTCTTCCTGCTGAATATGTACTGTCCGGAATGCACCGCTTGGAATCCACACCATAAACATCATCGTATTTACAACATGTACCAAGACAACTCCCAGAAATGTTCCCATCAGATTTAATTTGTAAAAAATAACTGCCATTGCAGTATAAATTCCCATCTTTGGAAATGCATTCGTCAAAAGAAAACTCAATCTGACAAAGCTTCTTCCTTTAAACTGATACCGTGCAATCGCATATGCTGCCGGAAGGCAGATCAACAATGAAATAGCGGTTACTACAATTGCCAATATGAGCGAAGTCGTAATAGACTGTACCATCTGACCTTTTGATAAAATGTAATCCCACCATTTCAAACTGTAAGTTTGCGGAAACACATCCGGATATTCATATTTTCCTGCAAATGATAATGTCAGCATATTAAAAAGCGGACCATAGAAAAAGAGAACAAAGATTGCCAAAAGAATCCATTCGGCAAATTTTCTTTTTCCTAAGCCATAATATAAACGTTTCATTCCTCTTTTCCTCCTGATTTCCATCTGACGGAAATGCCCGCCGCCAAAAGATTTTCATATTGGCAAGTTCCATCATACAAACGTAAAACCATTGTATGATATCCGTATTGATCCGTTTCTTGTTCTTCATACAAAATGCCTGGAAGTTTAATCTTTTCTACACATTTTGTAAAACATAATGGAAGTACCTTCTCCACATGTCTCCCCCGGATCCAAAGGACCGGATTGCAATTTTTCCATTTCTCATTCCATTTTTCATACTCCGAGGAATGCTCCACCTCGATCCATAAATTGTCCTGTTCTGCCCACGCATGCAACATAGGCCCTTTAGTAACAACCGTCTTTTGTCTCATCAATGCTCCTAAAACAGCTTTAGCCGCATCTTCCATATCCTCCTCTGCGTCATCTTCAAGTAACGCATAAGTGATCATAACTGGAAGTTTCTGCGGTTTTTGATGAATATCTTTTCCGCTAACTGCTGCTAAGTGATAACCTTCTAATACCTTTTCTTCCCAAAATTCCAAGGCTCGTCTATTTCCCATGATCTTTCCAGCCATAGCTTCTGTTCCGCCACTTGTATTGAACACTTCTATATAATCAATTTGATTCCAGTCGTGAATTTCCAAATCCATCCGACAGCCCGCTGTCACTGGTCTTCCTATGCAAAACGGATGTGCTAATCCAATCACTCCCGCGCCTGCTGCTCGTAATTTTCTTAAAAACTTTTCTGGTGCTTTCGGATCCAGATCTGTAAAATCAACCATATGCTCCATACCAAGTGCCAGAATATGTCCGTAAAATGTTGTTACTTCAACACCTTTTAATAGGTCAATATGTAGTTGTTCTTCTTTTATTGTCTTTTCTGCTTTCTCATGTCCGGAACAAGTGTTATGATCCGTCAGTGCAATAACACCATAGGCTTCTTTTTCCGCCCATCTCATCAGTTCTGCTGCTGTCATTTCTCCATCCGATTCCGTGGAATGATTATGCAATTCTACTCTTTGATATTTCATAACTTTTCCTCTCTTTTTATCACAACCTGATACGGTGTATTCTGATTCAAGATCTGATACACATGCAACACAATTTTCAAAATCCCACCATGAAATTTCCAGGTACGAAATCCTTCAGAAGCTTTTTCTGGTGAAATAACAATCTGTTTTGTCATCTCATCGCGATGTGCACATCCTAAATATGCCTCATTATGGAAAACTGATACATTGATTTCTGTTTTCTGCCCTTTGAGCATTCTTATAATTTCTCTTTCCTCAGGATTTCCTCCCACATTTTCTTGATATGCTTTCATACAGGCTTTTCGATCTTCTTCTGTGATATCTTCCATCATTCTTTTTTCAAAAGACACTTCTATAGCAATTTGATCTAAGTCGACCGGCAACACTACTTCATAAGAAATATTTCCGATAAACCCTTTCATTAGCTCACCTGATACTCGATACTCCTTCATCTATTCCATCCTTTCTTACCCTTTCCTTTTCCAGTCATTTTGTTAGAATGAACTTTGCCTTTTCTAATGCTTGCTTTGGAAATCACAAGTGCCAGTATAAAAACTCATTTTCAATTTTCCAGCAAGACCCGGTTAAACTCCTGTTAATCCTTCTTACAGAAAGTTAAATTTTCTTTAAATATCAGATGGCAATTTCTTTTTTGTTAGAAAAATTTCATAAATGAAACTATGAGGAAAAGTCTGCAAGTAATATTTTCTATGATAATGACCGGTAAAACACCTTTGCTAGATAGCCACCCAATACAACGAAACAACAAAAAAAGAACGACTTGTAGGATTTCCTAATCAAATCGTTCTTTTAAAGTTTCTTACTCTACGAAACATATTCATTTCTTAAAAGTTTCAAAATTATTTTATTTTCTTTCTTTTAAAAATTTTGCTTCCCACGCATACTCTTGCATTTTTTTGATTTCCTCATCAGTAAAATGTAGCTGGTCTTTTAAAATCTGTATTTCTTCTTTAAGAGTCGTGTTAGAAGCAGTTCGATTATCTGAATTCACAGTCACATGAACGCCTGCATCAAATAACTGCCGAATTGGATGTTCTACAATAGATGCTGCAACTTTTGTATGAAAATTACTAGTTACACACACTTCTAATGTTACATTCTCATCAATTAATTTCTGAATTAATTCTGGGTCTTCAATAGCATGAACTCCGTGACCAATCCGTTTTGTTCCATACGACAATGCCGTCCACATACTTTCTGGACCTGCTGCCTCACCCGCATGAATCGTCAAAGGCAATTGATATTCATTAGCCTTGTCAAATACCCGTTGAAACCATTCGGTTGGATATAATCCTTCTGCACCTGCGATATCTATTGCACAGACAATATCTCCTAAATAAGTTTGAGCTGCTTCAATCGTCTGCAGATTCAATTCTTCATTCTTATCTCCTCTCATACAACAAAGAATTAGCCCAACCTGAATACTTGGATATTGCTCCATTCCTCTTTTTATACCACGAATTGCTGCTTCTGTTACCTGATTCTGGTTTAACCCTCCTACAACAGATAACTGAGGAGCAAAACGAATCTCTGCGTAATCCAAACCTTCTCTTGCCAAATCCTCTACAAGCTCAAAAGCAACCCGCTCTAAAGCCTCTTCCGTCTGCAAAACCATCAGCGGAAGTTCAAATCGTTCTAAATATTCTTCTAATGTTTGGCAGTCTTCCGGAACTTTCATTTGTAGTTTCACTTCTTCCAGTGAACTAACTGGTAAAATAATTCCCTGTTCCTGCGCCATTTCCCAAACAGACTCTGGTCTAAGAGACCCATCTAAATGAAGATGTAATTCACACAAATGTCTATTTTCCATAGTAGAAACCTCCCTATTTTTCTGTAGCTGCTTTTAACTGCATCTTCTTTTTTCTTCGTTCCTGCATCGCACAAAAAACTGTATAAGCAATAACAATAATCAGATAAGGCATCATCTGAATAAATTGTAATGGTACACCTGATGATTGTAAATAATTGGCCATACTCTGACAAAATCCAAAAAGCATAGATGCTAACATACCAATAACAGCATTTCCCGCTGCAATCGCCTGTGTTGCCAAAGCAATATATCCACGACCTGCAGTCATTCCCGCTGAAAACAAACCAACATATCCCATAGACAGAAAGGCTCCTGCCATTCCCGTCAACATTCCACTTAACACAAGAGAAATATATTTTGTCTTATTCACAGAAATTCCCACAGACTCTGCTGCTGAAGGAGATTCCCCAACTGCTCGGATATGCATCCCAAGTCTCGTATACTTAAACAAATACCACACCACAAAAACAAGAATCAGCGATACATAAGTCAATATATGATGTCCTGATAAAATTGTCCCAATCACTGGAATATCTTTGATAACAGGAATATCAATACTAGGAAGTTTTAATGATTCCAAAGAAGTGGATGCCCCTTTTTCTCCTGTAATCAAATAAAGTGCAAAAATTGTACCACCCGATGCCAATGTGTTAATGGCAATTCCTGAAATAACAGCATTAGACTTTAATTTTAATATAAAATAGGCCAAAATATTACTAATAATAAATCCAGCAAATACTGCGCCAGCAAAACCAATCCAAGCACTTTGTGAAAAAGCACTGACCACAACACCTGCAAAAGCAGAAATCAGCATTGTTCCCTCTAATGCAATATTACTGGTACCAGAACGTGATGAAATCATTGCTCCCAATGTTGTTAATAATACAGGTGTTGCACTCCGGAACATAGCAAAATAAAAATCCGGAAGGCATAATGTTTTCATGATATCTTGAAGAATTTCCATTGATTATACCTCCTCTCCTAATGCTTTTTTCGCTTCCGCTCTCTGCTTCCAACCTGCCATAAAGCGCTCTGCTGTGACAAATAATATCAAAACTGCCTGAATGATAGACACCAGTTCATTCTGTACATCAGAACGTCGTGACATCAAATCCGCCCCCACTCTGATATAGGAAAGGAAGAATGCTGCAAATGGTACAATTTTAGGATTATTTCCTGCCAAAATAGCAATGATCACACCATCCCAAGCATATGTAGGAGAATCTTGCCAGTTAAAACGAGGATACATGGCAAGTTGTTCCACTGCTCCACCTAATCCAGCTACAGCACCTGCAATAACCTGAGTAAAGATAATCACACGGCTAGTTTTAATACCTGAATACTTTGCAAAATCCAAATTGCTTCCTGATACTCTGACTTCATATCCAAATTTTGTTTTATATACCAAAAGAAACAGCAAAATAGTTACGCCGATTGCAATCAAATAACCAACATGAAATTTTGTTCCTTGCATCAAAGTTTTCAGTTTTGCCGTTGACTGATATGGCAAAGAAGCGAAAGTTCCCGCTTCCCTATCTGCTAGAAAACTTGTAACAATATAAATGCCAAAAAAGAAAAATACATAATTCAACATAAGAGAAGTTACCAATTCATTCGCATGAAACCGAACTTTCAGCAATGCTGGTATACTTCCAATCACTCCTCCAATCACCGCAGCACAAACCATGATAACAATTGGATGAATAGCTGCTGGCATAGAAGTATTAATTGCCATTGCAGCAGTAACAACAGCTCCTGTAAACAAACACGCATCTGCGATCATGGAAAAATTTCCAGATCTAAATACTAAACTTAAAGCAAGTCCTGTAAAAATCAATGGCACACTGCTTGCAAAAACATCAAAAAAATGGCGTTTACTCTGCAATGGTCCAAGAAATAAATTATAGCTCGCAGTTCCTGGTTCCTGACTTACAGAAAAAATAATCACTATCGATAAGAGCATCGCAATTGCAAACGCACTGAGAAATCGAATCACAGTAAATTTTTTATTCACAACAAGCACCTCCTATCTGTTCTTTCGAATCTTCTTTTACACCTAACATATATAATCCCAATTCATGTTCAGATGTATGTTTCACATCATCAATATAGCCAACAAATTTGCCTTCATGCATAATCAAAATAGAATCACTTAAAGACAAAATTTCACTCAAATCAGCAGAAACTAACAGAATCGCTTTTTTCTCTCGGCGCATTTCTACAATTTTCTTTCTAATAAACTCAATCGCTCCTACATCAATACCTCGTGTTGGCTGATTCATAATCAAAAGATCTGGATTATAATCAAACTCTCTACCTACAATCAGTTTTTGGACATTTCCACCAGAAAGTTCAGATATAGACTGACTTGGCTGATCGAACTTTACGAGAAATTCATCCAAAATTCTTTTCGCATAGGCAGTTACCTTCTTACCATCTATTAATCCGCTGCTCCGAAGTTGACTCGTATAATAGACTTTGGAAATCGCATTATCTTCCAATGAAAGTTTCGGTGCGCTTCCATAACGCAGGCGATCTTCTGACACATGAGAAATCCCCGCTTCCTGACGCTTTCTAACATCAAAGCAAGAAATATCATTGCCATTCAAGAAAACCTGTCCTTTTTGAGGTTTTAATGTACCAACAATCGCTTCTACTAATTCAGACTGCCCGTTCCCATCAATTCCTGCAATTCCCAAAATCTGTCCCTCTCGAATAGAAAAAGAAACATGATTCAAACGTGTTTTCCCAAAAGAATCTGCATAAAAAAGATCCTTCGCACGAAAAATCTCTTTACCAAAATCAGCCTCTTCTTTTTCTATGTCTAAACTGACATCTCGCCCTACCATTAATTTAGAAATTTCTTGTTCTGTTAAGTCAGAAATCTCATACGTTCCCATCGTTTTTCCATCTCGAAGAATCGTCATACGATTACACAGTTCTTTTACTTCATTTAATTTGTGGGAAATAAAAATAATGGTGTGGCCACTGTCTCGTAACAATTTTAACTGTTCAAACAATTCTTCTGTTTCTTGCGGAGTTAATACAGCAGTTGGCTCATCTAAAATTAAAATATGCGCGCCACGATATAACGCTTTTAATATTTCCAATTTCTGGCGCATTGCAAGAGAAATATTTTTTACTTTTTCCGTAGAAATCACATTCAGATTATATTTTTCCGAAAGTTCTTTGGTAATCTGAACTGCTTTCTTTCGATCTACTTTCCAAGCATTTCCTGTTTCTGACCCAAGAATCAGATTTTCTGCAACAGTCATAGACGGGACCTGCATGAAATGCTGATGAACCATCCCTAAACCAGCTGCGATTGCATCACTGGAAGATGAAAAATGTACTTCTTTTCCATCAACAAAAATAGCACCTTCTGTTGGAGCAAGCATACCGAATAGCATTTTCATCAAAGTAGATTTTCCGGCTCCATTTTCTCCAACAAGCGCATGAATTTCTCCTTTGCGTACGGAAAGATTTACATTATGATTTGCCACAACTCCACCTGGATAAACTTTTGTTATATTTTTAGCTTCTAATATATTACTCTGTTCCATAGTTGTTCCTTTCTACTATAAAAAAATAAATCTTCTGTTTACATTCCCTGCGGCAAAACATCTTTGTCCAAATACAGTTTATGAAAACAGAAGATTTGATTATGAGCAATTATCTATTGTGCATTCCCGATGATTTCTTTTAATTTTGACTCGTCCATACCAAAAGCTGTATCTACTTTTACTTCCCCTTCAAGTAATTTTGCTTTTGCATCATCTACTGCTTTGCGTACATCTTCTGGAACAACAGACTGGTAAATAGAATTATCTGCAAGGCCTACTACATCATCTTCCATTCCCAGTACTTCATGTTTACCATAAGGAAGTTCATCATTGAAAGAACGTTCTACTGCCTTAACGATACTTCCTCCTACATCTTTGATTGCAGAAGAAATAATATAATCTGCTTCCGGTTTTCCATCATAAGCAAGTGCCTGATCAGAATCAACACCTATGATATACTTCTGACTCTCTGCCGCTGCTTCGATTGCACCTACAGAGGCAGGTCCGGCTGCAACAAATACAACATCTGCTCCTGAAGAATACTGAGTCAATGCTAACTCTTTTGCTGTTGCTGAATCTACATAAGAACCTACATAAGATACCAGAACTTTAATATCCGGATTAACAAAACGTGCTCCTTCAATAAATCCAACTGCTGAGTCATTAATAACCGCTGCGGTATCTTTTGCTCCTACAAATCCAATTGTTGCATCTGGGTTTGCATGTTCCATATCAGATGCCATTGCTGTTGCTGCCAATACACCCGCAAGAAACGCCCCTTCATTTTGTTTGTAACTCATGGAATAAACATTGCTAAGATCTCCTACTGAATAGTCGATATCTGTATCATAAATGATATATTTTTTATCTGGATAATCCTGAGCAACTGTCTCTGTGATCTCTTTCATATCCCAAAGACCTGTTACAATAATATCTGCATCCGATTCTGATGCATCCATTAAAGACCCTTCAAATTTCGTCTTATCATTTCCCATTTCAATCAGTTCATATTCTACCTTATCCCCTAATACTTCCGGTAGATTTTTCATACCGGCCTGAGCAGAATCATTAAATGCTTTATCCCCAAACGATCCTGTTACTAATAATGCCACTTTTACTTTATCATCCGAAGCACTTTTAGAACCCTCCTTCTTGGAAGCTTCTCCATTGCCCCCACAACCAGCAAGCATTACTGTTGCCATCCCCATTGCTACAAAGCTACATAACCATTTTCTTTTCATTCCTCTTTCTCCTTTATGTATTTCATTGACTTATTTAAACTATTTAAAGTTTCTAAATAAGTTTTTTTACTCATTACAGGCTGAAATGCCTCTTTAATCTGATAAGCAGCCTTCCCCTGATCCGATAATAAATCTACCAACGCATCTGCGAAATAATGAGCCGGAACCTGGTATGCCTGTTCGATATCTGCTGTTTTAAAGTCTGTTCCATGAATGGATCCGGAAAATCCAGCAATTCCAATCTCAACTGTCGGCCACATCATAGAAATATCACCCATATCTCCTGAAGCAAAACCGTGAGTTCCTTGTGCAATCATTCTTTCCGGTATATAAGTTGAAATATGTTTTCTTAACAGGGCTGTTAAATTCTCATCTTGATGCAGCGGAAAATATCCTGGCATATCTTGAATTTCCAAATCGCAGTTAATAGCAAGCGCACCTGCACGCAATGCACGATTGACTTTTTGATTTGTTTCAAAAATAGCCTCTACTGTCTTCGCACGAATATACATCTCTAAACAAGTTCTTGCCGGAACTGTATTAACAGTCTGACCACCTTCCTGAAGAACAAAATGAACACGAATTGCATCCTCTGCCCGAAAAGTCTCTCTTAAAAAATTAATTCCGCTCATTGCCAATGTAGCTGCGTTTAACGCATTAATTCCGCCTTCTGGATTTGCACCTGCATGAGCAGCTTTTCCGTAAAAAATAGCTCTTTTTTGAATAAATCCATTTAAACTAGCGCCAATCTCTGCATGATTTTCCTCCATATCAATTCCCATAGTATGACATGACAACATAATATCTATATCATCAAAAGCACCTACAGCAATCATTTCCTGCTTTCCAGATGGATAGTGAAGCTTTCCTTGTGCAATCAAACTCTTACGATAATCCATATCACAGAACTCTTCTCCTGGTGTAACTAAAAGCGTTACCTTTCCACATAATTCTGAAAGAATATCTGATTTTTTCAGTGCAAGGAACAAACTGAGCATAACACCTATCTGTGCATAATGCCCACAAGTATGTGCTGCATAATCCTTTTCTGCTGCATAAGGATGACCAAGTGTTGGAACCGCATCAAACTCTGCAATCAAACCGATATTCGGTCCTGGCTTACCAGAATCTAAACAAGCTGTCAACCCCGTATAAGCTACATCTGTATGAGCAATTCCAGCAGCATCTAAAAAACGAATTACTTGTTCACGACTTCTAAATTCCTTAAATCCTAATTCTGGATGCCGATAAATATCTTCACTTAATTCAATCATTTCAGGTAAAATCTCATCCAGTATTTTATGAATATCTAACATAATGCTCCTTTTAAAATCTTATTTATACTTATTTTACATGTCATTATATATACTTATATTATATATGTCAATATTTATAGGGATTCTCTTGATTCTTCTGATCTTTTTCTTCTCAATTATTTCTTCCCTCTACTCCTCTGCAATAATGTCACGCATTCTGTGTGAACGGTATTCGGGAACTGGTCAACTACCTGTACTTTTTCCAACGCATACCCTTCCCCGCATAGATATTTTAAATCTCTTGCCAATGTAGCAGAATCGCAGCTGACATAGACAATTCTGTCTGGCTGCATTTTTACCATTGTTTCAAGCAGCGCTTCCTCGCACCCTTTTCTCGGCGGATCGACAACAATCACATCGGCATGTGCCTGCTGCCCCGGATGTTCTTTCGCATAATTTTCATAATATGCCGGAAGTATTTCTTCTGCTTTCCCGACAAAAAATTCTGCATTTTTCATATCATTTAATTCTGCATTTTGTTTGGCATCTTCAATCGCCTGCGGTACAATCTCAACACCGTACACCTGCTTTGCCTTTTGTGCCAGGAAAAGAGAAATCGTTCCGATTCCGCAGTACAAATCCCACACGGTTTCCTCTCCGGTCAGCCCTGCATATTCTAATGCATATTTATAAAGCTTTTCGGTCTGTACCGGATTCACCTGATAGAACGACAGCGGAGAAATCTGATATTTTACATTTCCAATGTAATCGGTAATGTAACCATCTCCCCAGAGTACTTCTATCTCTTTTCCCATAATGACATTTGTATTTTCTTTGTTCTTGCTGAAAGTTATACTCCTCATGCCCTCGATTTGAGATAACTTATCCACAAATTTGTCCGCACATGGCAGGTTATCCCCATTGATCACAAAGCAAACCATAATCTCTTTCGTCGTAAATCCATAACGGATTAAAATGTGGCGCACTAGTCCGCTGCAATCCTGCTCGTTATACGCCGGGATGTGGTTCTCATTCATGACCGAAAGAATCTCCTCTAAAATCTGCTGATTCTGAGAAACCCCCAGCGCACAATCTGTATTCGGGATGATCTGATGTGTCCTTCCCGCATAGAATCCGGCGACTGCCTTGCCGTCCTTGTCCGTCCCAATCGGGAACTGCGCTTTATTCCGGTAATGAAACGGCTCGTCCATCCCACACACCGGCTGCGTGATCTTTTCTAATACTTCCGGCGCAAATCCTCCGATCCGTTCCAGATTTCCAATGACTTTTTTCTGCTTGAACTGTAACTGTTCCTGATAATCCATCTCCTGGATCTGACATCCTCCACACTGTTTTGCGACCGGACATTTTGCTTCCACACGATTTTTTGAAGGTTCAATGACACGAAGCAGCTTCGCATATCCATAGTTCTTTTTCGCCTTCATCACTTTCACTTCCACAAGATCTCCCATCACGGTATCCTTGATAAACAGTGTATATCCGTCTGCCTTTCCGATTCCCTCTCCATTGATCCCGATATCTTCGATCTTCACGACCGCTGTATCATTTTTCTTCATGATCTTCCTCCTACCATAAAATTGTATCCGTTTCCAACTTCTCTTTGCCTTTTTGGCATTTTCATCACTGCTCGCGCGTGAAGCGTGTTTTTTACATAAAAATTTCCTATGTAACAAAGAAAGCGGGTGCCGCAAAATCAATTTCTTAGACATGGTATAGTTCATCTCTGATTCGATGCAATCTATATCTTGTTGAAATTCTCTGTTTTGCAGCACCCTTTTTCATCTCTCTGTTTTTATTTCTAAATACTTGTCTTTCTTAAATTACTCTCGAACAGTCTGTTATATCCAAGCCAGTCTGTCGTATCTTTTTCTTTGAAAATCTCTGTCAAAGTCTGTAACTTGGCATCTGTGCTGTCCGCGAAATTAAGTGCCAGCGCTTCTGCCAGCGCAGGCTTTTTCGGAGAACCGTATTCTAACTCTCCGTGATGTGCAATAATGCAGTGCTTCAACTCACTTGCCAGCTTTTCCGGAAATCCCGGAATAGATCGAATCGCATCGTTTGCCATCTCGACTCCGATAATGATATGTCCGAGCAGCTGTCCATCATCCGTATAATCATTTTCTGGAAATGCGGAAAGTTCTTTTGTCTTCCCGATATCATGGTACATCGCCGCCGCATACAAAAGATCTTTATTCAGGATTGGATACGCCCCTACATAGTATTCACACATTTTGACAATACTGAGCGTGTGCTCCAAAAGACCTCCTGCAAATCCGTGATGTACACTCTTTGCCGCAGAGTGTGCCTGAAACCGCTTAATAAATGCCGCATCGTCTTTGAAATAATACTCCACTGCTCTTCTCAAATATTCATTATCAATCTGTGCAACATATTTCATCAACTCCTGATACATTCCCTCGACACTCTTCTCACTTGTCGGCATGTAGTCTGCCGCCACATACTCATCTTCAAATGCCTTGCGGATCTGCTTGATATTCAGCTGAAGATTTCCATTATAGCAAATGACATCTCCGAATACTTCGATAAAATCCATCTCATCATACTCTGCAATTCCATTGGAATTTGGATCCCACACTTTTCCGTCTAAAGTTCCCGTTTTATCCTGTAAAATCAGATTGTCATATGCCTTTCCATTTCTCGTTTCTGCAGAGCGCTTTCCTTTGCACAAATAAATACAGCGGATGGTCTCTCCCTCATGTAATGTATTAATATATCTCATTTCTGTCCTCTTTCTATTATAATATTCTCATTTTAATTCTTCTATTTCTTCTCGGCTCCTCCGATGACAACGGTATAACTAATCTCCACATATCCTTCGGAGCCAAGTCTTTTTGCCGACAACTTCACTTCATCTCCCGGCTGAAATGTCAGCAGTTTGTTATGCAGTGCTTTCACGGTCACCACCGGATCGCCGTCCATTGCAGTGATAATATCTCCACACTGAACTCCTGCAGTCATTCCCGGAGAATCTGCCTCAATCTCTTTAATATAGATTCCTTTCGGAAGTTTCTGTGCCTCTGCAATTTCATCCGTCACATTCGTTCCGACGATACCGATATATGGAACACTGTTGCCATTTAGCAGCTTTTCCAGTTCTTCTTTCACATCCGAAACTGCAAGGACACGCAGTGTACTGCTTTCATCCGTCACCTGTTCGGCAGCAAATGTAAATCCGATGACTTCACCGTCGATATTAAATAACACACCGCTCCCTTGTCTGGAGGCAGGTATGTCTGTGTCCAACAGCCGGTATACTCGGTCTGCTACACTGACTGTATTTTTATTGGAACTGATAATGCCATATCCCATCCCTTTGGAGTAACCAAACAGACTTCCCAGTGCAATCACTACATCTCCTTTGTAAGTCATGTTAGAATTGCCAAGGACAGCCTCCTGGATCTGATTCTTTGTGCTGTCACTGACCTGATTCCGATCAACCGCAAGCACGGCAATCCCCAACACCGCATCCTTCTTTCTGACTGCAGCATCACAGGATGCGCCATCTCCAAATGTCACCTGAATCTGCTCTGCATCCTTGATGGCACTTCCCATCGTCAGGATCAGATATTCTCTGCTGTTGGACGGCATGATCACGCCACATGCACCGGTTCCTTCTTTTCGCTCTTCCTCTGTCCAGTTATCATCTTCTCCGGCAGAAGTCACTGAGACAATACTTTTGTTCGCCTCCGCAGCGACCTGGTACATCGCACGTTCCAGCTCTTCAAAATTTTCAAGGGTAAGCTCCGGCTCTCTTTCTTCTTCCTCTGCCTTTGCTTCCTGTGGATGTTCTTCAGGTTCCTCGTCCTTTGGAATGGTAATCTCTTCTTCTGCATTCAGCTGTTCATCAACCCATGGTTGGAACACACAAAAACTAATACTGGCAAACGCACCGAATAGAATTCCTGCCGCCGCCAGCCCGGCTGCCTTATGCATGAGCTTTTTTCGATTCAGAGGCTTCTCCTTGATTACCTCCTGCAAAAAAGAAAATTTTTCTGGTCCTTCCTTGTTCTCCATAGACATGACGTATCTCCTTTTTCATCCTCTTTACAGTATACCCTAACATTTGTCAATGTTCAATAAGTATAGAATATTTCTGCTTTCCTTTATTACAAATATAAGGTAGAATGGAAACAGGTGAATGATTATGAATAAAAAGACTTTAAAAAAACTAGAATACAACAAAATAACTGAATTACTTGCAGAGCAGGCTTCTTCCCCGGGCGGAAAGATACTCTGCAGCCATTTGGCTCCGATGACCTCCCTGGCCGAAATCACAACCGCGCAAGAACAGACCGCGGCGGCTTTTACAAGAATTGTAAAAAAAGGACGTCTCTCTTTCAGCGGTGTATACACTGTGGAAGATTCTCTGATGCGTCTGGAGATTGGCGGAGCGCTCGGCTGTAATGAACTGCTCCGCATCTGCAAATTACTGGAAGTGACAAACCGTGCCAAAGCTTATGGGCGGCACGAGACTGTGGACGAGGAGCAGGACTGCCTCGACGTGTATTTCGATCAGCTGGAACCACTGTCGATCCTTGCCGGCGAGATCCGCCGCTGCATTATCGATGAAGATGAGATCAGCGATGACGCGAGCAGTACCCTGAAGCACATTCGAAGAAGTATTTCCCAGACAAACGACAAAGTACATTCTACGCTGCTTTCGCTTGTCAACGGCTCTCTGCGTACTTATCTGCAGGATGCCATTATTACGATGCGCGGAGACAGATATTGTCTTCCAGTCAAAGCGGAATACCGCAGCCAGGTACAGGGAATGATCCACGACCAGTCTTCTACCGGTTCGACACTCTTTATTGAACCAATGGCTGTCGTAAAGTTAAATAATGATCTAAAAGAACTTTACGGAAAGGAGCAGGAAGAGATCCAGGTGATCCTTGCCAATCTCAGCGCAGATGCCGCCGGCTATGTGACGGAGATTCGCAGAAACTATAAGCTGCTTACAGAACTGGACTTTATCTTCGCAAAGGGTTCCTTTGCCCTCTCCTTAAATGCAAGCAAACCGATTTTTAACGACCATGGCTATATCCATATCCGTGAAGGACGCCATCCGCTTCTCGATAAGAAAAAGGTAGTCCCGATCACGGTCACACTGGGAGATGCCTTTGATCTTCTGATTGTAACTGGTCCGAACACCGGCGGAAAAACCGTATCGCTAAAAACAGTCGGTCTTTTCACGCTGATGGGGCAGGCAGGACTTCATATTCCTGCACTGGATCGCTCAGAATTGGCGCTGTTCCACGAAGTGTATGCGGATATCGGCGATGAGCAAAGTATCGAGCAGAGTCTCAGTACCTTCTCTTCTCATATGACCAATATCGTTTCCTTCCTGCAGCACGTGGATGAGCACTCTCTTGTGCTGTTCGATGAGCTCGGCGCCGGAACCGATCCAACCGAAGGAGCTGCACTTGCAACTTCCATTCTGTCCTACCTGCACGAGCGGAAAATCCGCACGATGGCAACGACTCATTACAGTGAGTTGAAAGTCTATGCACTTTCCACTCCGGGTGTAGAAAATGCCTGCTGTGAATTTGACGTAGAGACACTCCGTCCAACTTACCATCTGCTGATCGGTATCCCGGGAAAGAGTAATGCCTTCGCGATTTCCAGTAAACTTGGTCTGCCAGATTATATTATCGCAGATGCGAAAGAACGTCTGTCCGAACAGGATGAATCCTTTGAAGATCTCCTTGCAGACCTCGAAAACAGCAGACGTACCATTGAGAAAGAACAGCAGGAAATCGCTGCCTACAAGCGCGAAGTAGAAGCTCTGAAACAGAAATTAGAGCAAAAACAAGAACGCCTTGACGAGCGCAAAGAGCGCATTATCAATGAAGCGAACGAAAAAGCAAACGCGATTCTCCGCGAGGCAAAAGAAGTTGCTGACGAGACTATGAAGAACTTCCGCAAGTTTGGGAAAGAAAATATCTCTGCCGCAGAGATGGAACGCGAGCGAGAACGACTCCGCCAGAAGATCAAAAAGACCGGATCCGGTGTGAAGCTTGACACGAAAAAACCGAAAAAACAGCATAAGCCAAGTGATTTCAAACTCGGCGAGGCTGTAAAAGTGCTCAGCCTCAATCTGACCGGAACCGTAAGTTCTCTTCCAAATGCGAAAGGAGATCTTTTCGTACAGATGGGAATCCTTCGCTCCCAGGTAAATATCTCCGATCTGGAGATCATCGATGAACCTGTGATCACGGGGAAACATCTGCAGAAGACTTCCTCCGGAAAGATGAAAATGAAAAAGACCATGTCTGTCCGCCCAGAGATTAACCTGCTCGGAAAGACAGTAGACGAGGCAATCGCAGAACTCGACAAATATTTGGATGATGCGTACATGTCGCACATCAGTCCCGTCCGCATCGTGCACGGCAAGGGAACCGGTGCACTCCGCAGCGGTATCCATAACTATTTAAAACGACAAAAACATGTAAAATCTTACCGCCTCGGTGCGTTCGGTGAAGGAGATGCCGGCGTCACGATCGTGGAATTTAAGTAGTAGATTTGAAATAAAGGAGGGATTCCTACCCCATGGTAACTAAACAGAAAATCTTAATCGTCGATGACGATGAAAATATTGCAGAGCTGATCTCCCTCTATCTTTTGAAAGAATGCTTCGACACGATGATGGTACATGACGGCGAGGAGGCGTTAGCTGCATTTGACAGCTATTCGCCAAATCTCGTACTGCTTGACTTAATGCTGCCGGGCATCGACGGTTATCAGGTCTGCCGCGAGATTCGGGCAAAATCAGATACTCCGATCATCATGCTCTCCGCAAAGGGAGAAGTCTTTGATAAAGTACTTGGTCTCGAACTTGGTGCAGATGACTACATGATCAAGCCTTTTGATTCCAAAGAGCTTGTCGCAAGAGTCAAAGCAGTGCTCCGCCGCTACCAGGCACCTAGACAGGAAACTGCTGCCGCAGAGAAAGGCAAATGCGTTTCCTACCCTGGCATTGAGATCAACTTGACGAACTACTCTGTCGTCTGTGACGGAAAAGTAGTCGAAATGCCTCCAAAGGAACTGGAACTGCTTTATTTCCTCGCATCCTCACCAAATCAAGTATTTACAAGAGAACAGCTCCTCGACCAAATCTGGGGCTACGAATACATCGGAGATACAAGAACTGTCGATGTGCATATCAAGCGTCTGCGCGAAAAAATCAAGGACCATCCGACATGGAGTCTCGGCACCGTGTGGGGTATCGGGTACAAGTTTGAGGTGAAATAGTATGCGCAGCACTTTATACTTAAAATTTATCAGCATTTATCTGATCTTCGGATTTCTCTGCCTGTTCACAGTCGCCACACTCACCCATGAGCTGACGATCTCCGAGCTGGAAGAAGATACTTCTGATACCCTTTATAAAGAAGCCACCCTGCTCGCCAATGATTACCTGACCGGATATTTTACAGACGATCTGACACTTTCCGACATTCACACGCAGTTAAATGGGATGTCGACCTATCTGCATGCATCAACATGGTTCATTGACCGCACTGGACAGGTGATTCTATCTGCGGGAGCAGATGAAATGCCGGTTCCGCCATCCGAAATCCCAGACTTTGATCCTGCGGAAAATGGCAGTTCCAAATATCTGCTCGGAACTTACCATGATCTTTTTGATAAAAAAGTCATCACAGTGATTGCACCGGTCACACAAGGCTTTACGACGAAGGGATATCTGCTGCTGCACAAACCTTACGAAGATCTCGAACAGCAGACTTCTTCTTTATTGCGAAATGTCTATATTACCATTGTTGTCATCTACATTTTATCTTTCTGCATACTGCTGGCATTCCACTTTTTCATTTACCAACCGCTGCGGAAGATCACAGAGGCTGCCACCCAGTATGCCTCCGGCAATCTGACTTATGAGATCCCGGTGCGGACAGAAGACGAGATGGGCTATCTGTCTGCCTCTCTCAACTATATGGCAGCACAGCTCAAAGATATGGAAGACTATCAGAAGAAGTTCATCGCCAATGTCTCCCACGACTTCCGCTCTCCGCTCACATCCATCAAAGGATATGTGGAAGCGATTGTCGATGGAACAATCCCACAAGAACTTCAGGGAAAATATTTGAACATCATACTGTTTGAGACCGAGCGCCTGACGGATCTGACAAAAGATCTTCTGACATTAAATGAATTTGACACGAAAGATCTTCTTCTTGACAAGACCAACTTCAATCTGCACGACACGATCAAACACACTGCCGCTTCTTTTGAAGGAACTTGTACCTCCAAGAAAATTTCAATTGAACTGCTCTTTGACCCGCGCATCCAGAATGTCTTTGCCGACCGCGGTAAGATTCAGCAAGTCTTATACAACTTGCTGGACAACGCGATCAAATTTAGTAATCCGGACTCTTCCATCGTACTCGAGACGACCGAACGCAATGGAAAAGTGTTCGTCTCCGTCAAAGACTCCGGAATCGGGATTCCCAAAAAAAGTCTCACAAAAGTGTGGGAGCGTTTCTATAAGAGCGACCTCTCCCGTGGAAAAGACAAGAAAGGAACCGGGCTCGGACTTGCAATCGTCAAGGAAATCATTCAGGCACATGGAGAAAATATCAACGTTATCAGCACCGAAGGAGTCGGCACAGAATTTATTTTCTCACTCACAAAAAGCAGTGAAAATTAGTTTCTTCCTTACACGAAAAGAAACGATACAAAAAAGAGAAACACATTTCCTCCACTGAAATGTCGTTTCTCTTTTTTGATGATTTGTATTAGTATCTGCATTAATTACAGCTTTATCTGCTTTTGAATTTCATATTCCTTTCCTCACTAATACAAAATACGGCCGATATTTTTATCTTCCATATTATCTTTTGTCACCCACACATATCCTGTATCAACAACTGCCTCATTTCCTTGATTCGCGATGGAACGCGCACAGGCAATCACAGTCGCATATCCCATACCATACGGATTCTGAACAACAAGACCTTCTAGTTCTCCATTCTCCAGCGCCTCCATCTGTTTCTCTCCTCCGTCGAATCCGATTATCTTTAGATTCTTGGCAGCCTCTGCCTGCTTAGTATCTTTTGACTGCTTCATCTCATTGACAATCGACAGTATTTTCTGTGTCGCATCCACATTGGTTGTAAAACAGCCCGTCACATCCGGGTGTTGCTCCAGAATATACTGGATTGCCTGCTCATCAGTAAAGTCTTCCTTCTGCGCTGCCTTCTCATCTTCTGGATTGATTTTCGCTTCCTGGTTCTTCTTCTCTGCCAAAAGTCCTTTCACGTCTTCCAGATTATCCAGATAGACAACTTCCGCGATCTCAACTTCCGGATAATCTTTTGCGAGTGTATCCGCAAAACCACTCTGACGCTCTCTCGCAGTAGTAGACTTAGAATCGTGGACAAATACGAGTACCTTTCCCTTGTTATCTAATGCCGTAGCCAGATTCACTGCCGCAGTCTGTGCTGCTTCTGTATTATTGGTAGCGCAGAGTGACTGCAGTCCCTGGTAATCACTTCCGGAATCAAAGGCAACAATTGGAATTCCATTCTCTGTAGCAAGATCAAACTGCACCGAACAAGCATTGGAGTCAATGATCGCAATCCCAACTGCATTTGGATAGCGAGCCAGTTCTTCATCTAAAATATTAATCTGCTCGTCCACGCTCTCACTCTCGCTCGGACCACTGTAATTTAACTTGATCTTATCTTCCCCTTTGTAACCCAGTGCACTGTTCAATTCCGATACTGCTTGCTTGGCGCCTTTTTCTACCATCTTCCAATATTCGGTTCCGGCTTCCTTCCCGATCAGGGAAATGTATGTTCCCGGTTCCAGGATAAGACCGTCCACATTGCTATACGCCTGCGGAGAAATAATATTTAAATTGCCCTGTCCTTCTTTCTCTTTCGGCTCCTCTTTTTCTGTATCTGCCTGTGTCTGTGTATCTTGCTTCTCTTCCTCTGCTTCCTTCCCACAAGAAGAAAATAGAAGCATTGCACTCATCAGACATGCCAGCCCTATGATGCTCTTCCTTCTTCTCTGCATTTTTTACACACTCCATTTTTTCATTCTGAACGTATATTTCAAAGCCTATGTCACACACTTGTAAATATACGTAAAATCTTCGGGCACCGGCAATGACTTCTCACAATTTTAAAAGAAAAAAATCAACTTCCGTCCACCCTCTAGGTTATTACCTATCTACTATACACTAAATTACAAAAAATAGAAGAAATTTTTTCTTAAATTTTTATAAGGTTTTATACAGTGTTCACAATTTGTATACTGTATGCAATTTAGTACAATCCAACCTATTGACTTTTCTTATAGCAAATTGATATAATCTAAGTGAATTATTTAACAAACATTTTACAAACTACTAACTTTTTTACAACGATTTAGGAGGAAATATAATGGAAAAAAACTGGAACTCTAGTTGGGACGGATTCAAGCCAGGACGTTGGAACCGTACATCAGTAAACGTACGTGACTTCATTCAGTCAAACTACACACCATATGAGGGGGACGATTCTTTCTTAGCAGGTCCTACAGAAGCTACAAAGACTCTTTGGGCTCAGGTAATGGATCTTTCAAAGCAGGAACGCGAAGCAGGCGGAGTTCTTGACATGGATACAAAAATTGTATCAAGCATCACTTCCCATGCAGCAGGTTACTTAAACAAAGACTTAGAACAGATCGTTGGTTTCCAGACAGATAAACCATTCAAACGCTCTTTACAACCTTACGGTGGTATCCGTATGGCTCAGAACGCCTGCCATGAAAATGGATATGAAGTTGACCCTGAAATCGTAAAAATCTTTACAGAATACAGAAAAACACACAATCAGGGTGTATTTGATGCCTACACACCAGAGATGAGAGCAGCAAGAAAATCTGGTATCATCACAGGACTTCCGGATGCATACGGACGTGGACGTATCATCGGTGACTACCGCCGTGTTGCTTTATACGGAACAGACTGGCTGATCGCAGACAAGAAAGAACAGCTTGCTACTTCTTTAGTGAGAATGACAGGAGATAACATCCGTCTTCGTGAAGAATTATCTGAGCAGATCCGCGCACTTGGCGAATTAGCAAAATTAGGAGAAATCTACGGATACGATATTACAAAACCAGCTTCCAATGCAAAAGAAGCTATCCAGTGGTTATACTTTGGATACCTTGCAGCTGTTAAAGAACAAAACGGTGCAGCAATGAGTCTTGGACGTACTTCTACATTCCTTGATATCTATATCCAGCGTGACTTAGAAAGAGGACTGATCACAGAGGAACAGGCTCAGGAATACATTGACCACTTCATCATGAAGCTTCGTCTTGTAAAATTTGCACGTACACCAGAATACAATGCATTATTCTCCGGTGACCCGACATGGGTAACAGAGTCTATCGGTGGTGTTGGTGTTGACGGACGTCCGCTCGTAACAAAGACATCTTTCCGTTACCTTCACACATTAGACAACCTTGGAACAGCTCCAGAACCGAACTTAACAGTTCTCTGGTCTACTCGTCTTCCAAAAGCATTTAAAGAATACTGTGCGAAGATGTCTATCAAATCATCTTCTATCCAGTATGAAAACGATGATTTAATGCGTCCGACTCACGGAGATGACTACGCAATCGCATGCTGTGTATCTTCTATGAGAATCGGTAAGGAAATGCAGTTCTTCGGAGCTCGTGCAAACCTTGCAAAATGTTTATTATACGCAATCAACGGTGGTGTGGATGAGAAATCCAAAGTACAGGTAGGACCAAAATACCGTCCGGTAGAAGGTGAATACCTTGACTACGATGATGTTATGGCTAAATTCGACGACATGATGGAATGGCTTGCTGAATTATATGTAAACACATTAAATATCATCCACTACATGCATGACAAATATTGCTACGAAAAAATCCAGATGGCTCTTCATGACCGTGAAGTAAAACGTTACTTTGCAACAGGTATCGCAGGACTTTCTGTTGTAGCTGACTCTTTAAGTGCAATCAAATATGCAAAAGTAAAACCGATCAGAGACGAAGATGGATTAGTAGTAGACTACGAAGTAGAGGGAGATTTCCCGAAATACGGTAACAACGATGATGATGTAGATGAGATCGCAGTAACTGTTGTACGTTCTTTCATGGACAAGATCAGAAAACATCACACATACCGTCACGGTGTTCCTACAACTTCTATCCTTACTATCACATCTAACGTTGTATATGGTAAGAAGACAGGTAACACACCAGACGGAAGAAAGCTTGGAGAACCTTTAGCACCAGGAGCAAACCCAATGCACGGACGTGATTCTCACGGAGCATTAGCTTCCCTTGCATCTGTAGCTAAGATTCCATTCAGACATGCTCAGGACGGAATTTCCAACACATTCTCTATCATTCCGGGAGCACTTGGAAAAGAAGATAAGATCTTTGCAGGTGACCTTGACCTTGACAGAATCGAAGAATGTGGAAACCAGGCTTGCAACATTCCAAACATCATGGACAGCATCGACAACGAATAATCTGTCCGACAATACAAAAATCAGATAAAGAAAAACCAAAATCAAGGAGGATAACACTATGGCAGTAAATCAGCAGCAGGTAGATAACTTAGTAAATATGTTAGACGGATACGTAGAGCAGGGTGGACACCACTTAAATGTAAACGTATTTACAAGAGAAACATTATTAGACGCTCAGAAACACCCAGAAAACTACCCACAGTTAACTGTTCGTGTTTCAGGATACGCTGTAAACTTTATCAAACTTACAAAAGAACAGCAGGACGACGTTATTTCCCGTACATTCCACGAAGGAATGTAATGTAACGGCAGAGAGAGCCGTCTGATGACATATCGTCTATGTCATCGGACGTTCTGTTCTCCGTATCGAATTGCAATAATGACTTCAAGGGGCTGCCGCCGAAATGGTTTCTGATCTTTCCATTCTGCGACAGCCTTTTTTCATACCGAACTTTATCATACTGAAAGGCAGGTGTCTTTTATGACAAAAGGATATATACATTCGATTGAAAGCTGTGGAACCGTAGATGGCCCGGGACTGCGCTACGTAATCTTTCTTCAGGGCTGCCCGATGCGCTGTCTGTACTGTCACAATCCAGATACATGGGAGCCAAACATCGGAGAACAACAAAGTGTAGAGGAAGTACTCGAAGGCTTCTACTCTAATCTCCCATTTTACCGCCATGGCGGTGTGACTGTGACAGGCGGTGAACCAATGATGCAGATGGATTTTCTGATCGAGCTCTTTACAAAGCTGAAGAAAGATCATATCCACACCTGTATCGATACTTCTGGGATTATGTTTCAGCCATCCAATGCAGTATTTATGGAAAAGCTGGAAAAGCTCCTTCAGGTCACAGACCTGATCATGCTTGACATCAAACATATCAACGGAGAAGAACACAAGAAACTGACTGCACACTCCAATGAGCGTATCCTGGCATTTGCACGCTATCTCGATGAGCAAAACATTCCGATCTGGGTACGCCATGTGATTGTTCCCGGCATCACTTTCTATCAAGAATATCTGGAACAACTTGGCACATTTCTCGGAACACTGAACAATGTCAAAGCGCTTGATATTCTTCCTTACCACTCTATGGGAAAGGCAAAATATGATAACCTTCATATGGATTATCCGTTAAAGGATACTCCAGAACCAAGTAAAGAAGATGCAGAGGCTGCCAAACGTGTTGTTCTCGCTGCATATAAGCATGAAAAGCAGCGTCTGAACAAACTGTCGGAAGAACTTTAAGACAAATTGTTCCGGTCCCTGTTCTGTTGTCTTCTAGTCTTTTTGTGCTCTGATTGAAACTCTTTTTCTTTGTATTAAATTCAGAGCACAAAATAGACTTGTATATTTGGCTCATTTGTATTAAAATAAACACAAATAGGCAGAGTTCATTCTGCCACAGAAAAGGAGGATACATACTATGGCACACGTAATTAGCGATGAATGTGTAAGCTGTGGAGCTTGCGAAGCTGAATGTCCAGTTGGAGCAATCTCTCAGGGAGCAGATCACTACGAAATCAATGCTGATGCTTGCGTAGACTGTGGAGCTTGTGCTGCACAATGTCCAACAGGAGCTATCTCTGCTGAATAATTCAGATATGGCTGCCTGGCAGCCAACATAGCCCAGTAAGTATATAGGCAAAAAAGTGGGACGGATCAGATGTAATGTCTGATCCGTCCCCTTTTTTGCAGCATAAACTTGTCCTAAAAAATCATGTTATACTCCATCTTTTGTTCACTTCATGCTATCCTTCCAGCAATTTTCTCAACTTTCCAACCGGTGATATCTTCACACTCTCGCGTCTGATCTGCTGCTGCTGTCTGATCAGGCTGTCCAGCTTGCGGTAATGTTCTTCTTCTTTCTGCTCTTTCAGATGAAACAACGTTTCCATCTCGCCAAGTACATTCTTTGTAACTGTATGACTGACTTCCTGCGCAAGCTTCGTATTATTCTCCACGATAACTTTCTGAAGTGCCTCCCCGATAAAGCTCTGAACTTGCAAAAACTTGTCCGTATCCACCACTTCCGGCTGTGCCTTGACAAGCTGTCCTTCTGTCTGACTCATTCTGCTGTTCTCCCTTTCCTCCATCTCTGCCAGCTTTTTCTTCTTCTGTTCCCGCGCTTTCTTTAATTCTGGTATGACGGTCTTTAACTCTCTCAACTGCATGCTCTGCTCTTTGAGATCCTTAATGCAGTGAAATAAACGGATGTCATCTTCTGTATAGTAACGGTGCCCCATCTCTGTCCTGCCGATCGGAAGGTCAAGTTCTTCCTCCCAGTATCTCAGCACATGTGCCTCCACCCCGACTCTCTTTGCAGCTTCTGAAATCATATAGTGAACTTCGCCCATAAAAATAACCTCCAATATGTAATAACCTATAAAGATTATAACATATTGAAGGTCTGTTCTTTTGCTCTTTCCATCGCAAGTTTCGCCATTATTCCTGCTTTCTCGTCGCATTGGCAAACTTCGTATAATTTGGAAGCCATGCAAGATTCACAGTTCCGATCGGACCGTTTCTCTGTTTCGCAATGATGATCTCTGCAATGTTCTTCATATCTGTATCTTTGTTATAATAATCATCACGGTAAATAAACATCACCACGTCGGCATCCTGCTCGATTGCACCAGATTCTCGAAGGTCTGACATCATCGGACGATGATCCGGCCTCTGCTCTACGGCACGGCTCAGCTGAGAAAGTGCAATAACCGGTACATTCAGCTCTCTGGCAAGTCCTTTCAATGATCTGGAAATATCCGAGATCTCCTGCTGTCTGGATTCTGCACGTCCGCCTACACGTCCGGTCATCAACTGCAAATAGTCGATGATGATCAGGTCTAACCCTTGCTCCAGCTTAAACTTTCTGCACTTAGAGCGGAGTTCTGAAATAGAGATTCCCGGCGTATCATCAATGATCATCTTAGACTTTCCAATCACTCCAGCTCCTTCAATCAGCTTCTCCCAATCGGAATCCTTCAGATTACCGGTACGGAGCAGCTGTGCATCTACCTGAGACTCCAAAGAAAACAGACGGTTCACCAACTGTTCCTTGGACATCTCAAGACTGAAGATTGCCACCGTCTTATTGCTGCGAAATGCCACATGCTGTGCGATATTAAGCACGAACGCTGTCTTTCCCATAGACGGTCTCGCTGCCACGAGGATCAGATCAGACGGCTGCAGGCCGGATGTTTTATAATCAAGATCAATGAACCCTGTCGGAATTCCGGTGACAGTTCCCTTCGTCTTGGAAGACTTCTCGATCTTATCTAACGCATTTAACACGACCTGCTTGATTGGAACATAGTCTCCGGTATTTCTCTTCTGTACAAGCTCAAATACTCTCTTCTCCGTCGTCTCAAGCACCGCCTCCAGCGAATCCCGACCGAGATAACACATGTTCTCAATCTCCTCATTCAGCTTGATCAGTTTCCGCAGCATCGATTTTTCCATGACGATCTCTGCATAATATTTTACATTCGCAGAAGTCGGAACTGCTGTCAGAAGATCTCTTGCAAATTCAAGGCTGGTGATTTCCGGCGGAACATCCTTTTCTTTCAGACGCTCCTGAAGGGTGATCAGATCGACCGGCTTCCCTTCATTGAAAAGTTCCACCATAGCCTCAAACAGAATGCCATATGCCGTCTGGTAAAAATCTTCCCGGCTGACGATTTCTGCCGCTGTCATGATCGCATCCTTGTCCATCAGCATTGCTCCGACAACGGATTGCTCCGCCTCGAGGCTGTGCGGAAGGACTCTTTTGATCAATGCCTCTTCCATGCGTTCCACCTACGCTTCTGTGACAACGACTTTCAGATCTGCTGTCACCTTTGTGTGAAGTTTTACCTGAACGATATGTGTTCCCAATGTCTTGATTGCTTCTTTTAACTGAATTTTCTTCTTGTCAATATCATATCCCATTTGCTCTTTGACTGCATGTGCCACTTCTTTGGAAGAAACAGATCCGAAAGTTCTGCCGCCTTCTCCAACTTTGATCTGCAGTGTCACTTTTCCTGCTGCAATCTTCTCTGCGAGTGCTTTGGCAGCCTCTAACTGCTCCTGCGCAATCTTTTCTTCGTTCGCTTTCTGAAGCTTCAGGTCATTTAAATTCTTTCCAGTTGCTTCGAGACCTAATTTCTTCGGCAAGATAAAGTTTCTTGCGTACCCGTCATTGACGTTTACGATCTCTCCCTTTTTCCCAAGTGCCTTTACATCTTCTAATAAAATTACTTTCATTATATATCTCCTCCTTCTATCATCTCGTCCAGTGTGCCTTTGATCATCCCAATGACTTCCTCGACTTCCATATCGGAAAACTGTGCTCCTGCTACGTTGATATGGCCGCCTCCGCCGAGACGTTCTGCGATCACCTGAACATTTACCTCATCAATGGCACGGGCGCTCAAATACACCTTCCCATTGTATGCTGTCAATACAAACGATGCACGGATCCCCGCAATGTTGAGCAGCTCATTCGCTGCCTGGGCTCCGACGATCGTCGGACTTTCAATTCCTTTGCCCGGACACTCCGCAATAGCAAATTCACCTCTGTATACCTCTGCTCTGCGCACCGTCTCCGCCTTTGCACGATACGAATCCATATCATCCCGGAACATCTTTCTCACCCGGGTGATATCTGCACCACAGCGCCTCAAAAATGCTGCCGCCTCAAAGGTTCTGACACCGGTTCTGCTCACAAAGTTATTTGTATCGATCATGATTCCCGCATACATACAGTCTGCTTCCACCGCCTTGATCCGGATATCATCCGCAATGTACTGCAGCACTTCTGCGACCATCTCACAGGTGGAAGATGCATACGGTTCAATATAAGATAATACTGCATTATCAATGCTGTTGCTTCCCTGCCGGTGATGATCGAGCACGACGATCGTCTTTGTCATGCCAAGCAGTTCCTCACACTCTGTCAGTTCCGGCTTATTTGTGTCGACTACAACAACCATCGTATTTTCCGTTACCACATCCTCCACCTGAGAGGAAGTAAGAAACAGATCTTCATCGTATGCCGCATTATCCCGGATACGCTCATACAGCGGTCTGACAGAACTTGTGATATCGTTGATCACGATATGTACTTTCTTCTCCATAATTGTAGCCGCACGATAAATACCGATTGCCGCTCCAAAAGAATCTACATCCCCGATCTTATGTCCCATGACAATGACTTTGTCCTTAGCGGCAATAAATTCCCGCAGAGCCTCCGCCTTGACTCGCGCCTTCACACGCGTATTCTTTGCCACCTGTTCGCGCTTTCCGCCAAAATACGTAATATTGTTCGCATCCTTTACAACCGCCTGGTCACCCCCTCTTGCAAGTGCAAGATCGATTGCCACCCGGGCATAGTTGTAACTCTGTGCATAAGTGTCGGTACTCATCCCAAGACCGATACTGAGTGTTGCCGGCATCTCATTTCCAATGCTAATGCCCTTGACCTCCTCTAACAATGCAAACTTATCTTCTTTCAACTGTTGGAAATACTTTTTCTTAATCACGATAAAGTATTTATCCTTCTCCATTTTCTTGACGATCCCGTCAATCTTTGCAATATACTGATTAATCTTCCGGTCGATCAACGCTACCAGAAGTGACTGTCTGACTTCTTCAACACTCTCGATGACTTCATCAAAGTTATCAATGTAGATCAGACCTGCTACCATCTTCTGTGCATCATTTTCGCGAATGTACTTATTCAGTTCTGTGACATCCTTCAGGTAGATTGCAATAAAGTATTCCTTCTCCTTGGGAAGCTGTAAAAGTTCCTCTGTCTCACTAAATCCTTCCACAGATACTTTGTGCATAGCTACTGAATATTCCTTCTCCTTGTAAATAACATTCAGCTGCACCTGCTCAGATTCCGCTTTTGGAAATACGCCCCGGTTCAGTTCCGGGATGACCTTATTAATATACTTCTCTGCCTTGTCGCCCTGCCCTGTCACTACTTTGAAACTGTCATTCATCCATATAATCTGCCCATCATCCATCAGAAGTGCATACGGAATGGAAAGTTCCTTCAGCAGTGTATTCTGAACAACACCATACTGTGCTGCGAACTGTACCAGGTCTGCCATGATCAGCGACTTACTGTACATATAGAGCACACCTACTCCGATTCCATACACTGTCACAATGATTGCCATCATGATTCCTGCCTGACTGCTCGTAAAAAAGATCCAGATGGTCATCGCCACGAGCAGGATCAGCATAAAGATCGGCCACTGCATGTAAAAGCGGAGCTGTCCTTTTAATCGAATATCCTTCTTCATATTTTAACCCTCAATAGAACTAAAGTTACCGTTAAATTATACCACTTTTCCCCCCGATATGGAAGTACCAATCCTTGGACAGACAATCTGCTTCCTAAAATGCTCGAACCCAAAAAAAAGAGAGAATCCAATCCCTCTGTAACCAGAGCTTGTCTTCTCTCTTTCTCTCTATGAGATTCTCATATCTTTTTATGCTTCATATCCGTTTGGATTGTTTGACTGCCATCTCCATGAGTCTTCGCACATCTCATCGAGTCCTCTCTCAGCTTCCCATCCAAGTTCTTCTTTTGCTTTTGCAGGGTCTGCGTAGCAAGTTGCAATATCTCCGGCTCTACGCGGTTTGATCTCATATTTAATCTCTTTTCCGCATGCTTTGCTGAATGCTTTTACCATATCCAGAACAGAATATCCATTTCCTGTTCCAAGGTTGTAGATGCATACACCGGCTTTCTCTTCAATCTTCTTCAATGCTTTCACATGACCAAGTGCAAGGTCTACGACATGGATATAATCGCGCACACCTGTTCCGTCATGTGTATCATAGTCATCTCCGAATACTCCGAGACACTCTAACTTCCCAACTGCCACCTGTGTAATATAAGGCATTAAGTTGTTCGGGATTCCTTTCGGGTTCTCTCCGATTGTTCCGCTCTTATGTGCTCCTACCGGATTAAAGTAACGGAGTAATACGACATTCCATTCCGGATCTGCTGTATGTAAATCTGTGAGGATCTGCTCTAACATTGACTTCGACCAGCCGTATGGGTTTGTACACTGTCCTTTCGGGCATTCTTCTGTGATCGGTACAAATGCCGGATCTCCATATACTGTTGCAGAAGAACTGAAGATAATGTTCTTCACTCCCGCATTTCTCATTGCATCGCAGAGTACCAGTGTTCCTGCAATGTTGTTGTCATAATACTCTAATGGTTTTACAACAGATTCTCCAACTGCTTTTAATCCTGCGAAATGAATGACTGCATTGATATCTTCTTTCTCAAATATATTCTTTAACGCCTCTGCATCGCGGATATCTGCCTCATAAAATGGGATTGGTTTTCCGACGATCTTCTCAACACGTTTTAAAGATTCCTTGCTGGAATTACATAAGTTATCTAATACAACAACGTCATATCCTGCATTCACTAATTCGATGCATGTATGGCTTCCGATATATCCGGCTCCGCCTGTTACTAAAATTGCCATGTTCGTATCCTCCTGTTTTTTACGATTTGTAGGGTAACATGAGAAATCTCTCTCTTCTTCTATTATAATACCGTACTGCGGGCAGTACAACTATTTTTTATATTTTTTGTTTTAAAACATTTTTTCTGTTTTAAACTTATTTCTCACAAATTCTTTCAAATCTTCTCTACGGATTTCCCACACACTCTCAAGAAACATTCTTACTTAAACATTATATTTCCTGATGATCTCCTGCATGATATCCCATTTTGCTTCCATATCTTCCACAAGTTTAAACTGTGTACGGCAGCGGTCAAGATTGTGATGTTCTCTGTGGATCTTAAAGTAATGATCTCCTTCAAGATAATCTGTTAAGAAACGCATACCACATTCAAATGTCATAACCTTTGCTCCCATTGGCATCAACTCGATCTCTTTCTTTGTAAGTTTTCCGCCACATCCTTCGATGTATCCTTTCGCATACAGATCAAATAATTCCATATCGCAGGACACTTTGCTCAGATCGATTTCATCTTCTGCTCCTGTACTTGCTCCAAAACGGATAGAATCCCCAAAGTCATTCATTGCAAGTCCCGGCATAACTGTATCAAGGTCGATCACACAGATTCCTTTTCCAGTCTTATCGTCAATCATAATGTTATTTAATTTTGTATCATTGTGTGTCACACGAAGTGGAAGTTCTCCTGCCGCAAGCATATCTCCAAATACGTTAGCTACATCTTCATGTGCCAGAACAAAATCAATCTCTTTCTGAACAGAAGCTGCACGTCCGCACACATCTGCTTCCACTGCTTTTTTGAACACTTCAAAACGTGCCTTTGTATCATGGAATCCTTTGATCGTCTCGTGAAGAGTCTCTGCCGGATAGTCTGCAAGCAATCTCTGGAAGTTACCGAAAGATACTGCGCTCTGATAGAAATCATCTGGTTTTTCTACCTGGTCATAGCTGGTAGCTCCATCGATGAATTTGTAGCATCTCCAATAGTCCCCTTGAGAATCCACATAGTACGGTCTGTTTGCAACTGTGCGAATGATATTTAATGTCTCTCTCTCCGGATCTCCACCGTTTTCAATGATCTTCTTACGAAGGTAAGAAGTAACACCGAGTACGTTCTCCATCAATTCTTCCGGCTGTGTAAAGATTTCTTTGTTCATGCGCTGTAAGATTACACGCAGAAGTCCCATACCTGAGATATCGAATGTCAGAAGGAATGTATCATTGATATGTCCACTTCCATATGGACGCTCATCAATCAGAACCCCTTCAAATCTAAAATTTGCAATTGCTTCGTCTTTTTGTCTGTTTGATACCATTCCCATAATCTTACTCTTCTCCCCACAATTTTTCCGGATATAATCCATTTTCTTTCATCTGTTTGATCGCAGCTACTACGACTGGCTTATCTTCTTTATAAGTTACTCCATACCATTTATCTGCAGATGTCAGTACGGATACAGTTGCGCGGTCTTCTTCCAGCAGATTGCTGACAACTGTCGGAAGGAAGTATTCACATTTCAGAGGGTTCGTCTTTAATCCTTCCTCTAAGAAAGAAGCAAATCCATTTTTAATCTCCTGCAGAATGCTTGCTGTGAATCCCCACATATTCATAGACACAATGCTTCCCTTCGGAAGATCTGTCCAGGTTGCTCCCTCATCTTCTGTATAGGCAGCACCGTCACCTTTTTTCTCGATTCTTGTCCGCTCTTCTACTTTTACAAGCTCGCCTGCCTCATTTGTCGTACATACCCCGCGGGCTACATGTCCGTTCTCTGTCAATGTATTTTCCAGCTGATATCCGACCATTGTATAACGGAACTTGTCATCGTCCTCATGAGTAGAAAGGAAGTCATAGATTTTCTGGAAGGCATCTCTTCCATAGTAGTCATCTGCATTGATTACCGCAAATGGTCCGTCCACTTCATCGATACAGCTTAATACGGCATGTGCAGTTCCCCAAGGTTTCACACGTCCTTCCGGCACTTCAAATCCTTCCGGAATGTTGTGAAGATCCTGGAATACATAAGCAACATCCATCACTTCTTCCATACGTTTTCCGACTGCTTCTTTAAAATCTGCCTCATTTTCTTTTTTGATGATAAATACGACTTTCTCAAATCCTGCTCTCTTTGCATCGAAGATAGAGAAATCCATAATAATATGTCCCTGCTCATCTACTGGGTCAATCTGTTTTAATCCGCCGTAACGACTTCCCATTCCGGCTGCCATAATTACTAATACTGGTTTTTTCATTTTGAACTACCTCCTGTTCATCTATCACTTCTGTTTTGTATTATCTACTATTCTACCTGATGTTTTTTAAAAAATCTTTAGTCAATTTCTTTCTATGTTTGCACAATCGTCTCCTTTCAAGGTCTATGCCTTTCTTTCCTTTTATATAATCTTCTTACATTAATATAACTCATATTTTTAAAAAAAGGAATGCAGTTCCTCCAAAAAAAATATGCCGGAATCCGTTCTTAGATTCCAGCATATTCTTTTCTATTTGTATCTGTGGTTATATACGAACAAAAGTGTCAGAAGTCCGATCAATCCGATGACCTCCATCGCAAGTCCGGATACAGAAATATGTCTCTGACCAACGATGATCATAGCAAGGAAAATAACAAATGCAACACACATGATAATATTTCTTACTGTACTACTATTCATTGCCAGTCCCTCCTAACCTTTCAGTCCGCCGAGAGTCATACCCTCTGTCAGACGTTTCTGTACCATGATGTATAAGATCAATGTCGGCAGCATAACAATCACAAGTCCGGCATACATAATACCGTAGTTGGTAGCTGTCTTTTCTACTGCCATCAGATTTTTCAGTCCCATCGCCAGCGTATCATTTCCATCCATCAATGTATAGGCAATGATATACTCATTCCAGAATGATAAGAAGTTAAATAAAATTACTGTGATGATACTTGGTTTTGCCATCGGCACCATGATCTTTGTCATCGTCTTAAAGTATCCGCATCCGTCAATATATGCCGCTTCCTCAAATCCTTTCGGCAATGTCCGGAAATATCCGCTCAAAAGATACACTGTAAATGGCAGTGCACTCGATGCATAGACAAGCGCCAGGATAAACCTGTTATTCAGGAAGAAATCTACCCCGAGCAATTTATTTGCATCACTGAGCATCAGGAAGATCGGTACTACAATGTAACTGATGTTGACGAAAAGTCCTGCCATAAATGCAATGTTCAGAATCTTTTTCCCTCTGAAGTTAAATCTTGACAGTGCATAAGATGCCGGAAGTGCAAGAAGTAACAGGAGGATCAATGCTGTTGCAGTAACGATCACAGAATTTAAGAAAAACGTTCCCATGTTCGCATCGCGGAATGCCACAACAAAGTTCTGTACAAAAAATTCTTTCGGAAGTGCCCACGGACTTACATCTCCCCCGATAAACTCTGAGTTCTTCTTCAAACTTGCCATGAATACCCATGCTACCGGAATAATGATAGAAATTGCCAGTGCAAGAAGAGCTACATAGATGAACAGCTTATAAATATAACTGCTTGGTTTTTTATGTTTATTAATTTTTTCCATATCTGCTCTCCTTTCCTAAAATTCATAAACTTCTCTGTCTGTGATCTTATTTACAATTCCTGCCAGAATAAATGAGAACAGGAAGATCACAACACCGATCGCCATACCATATCCATAAGAACCGTTTGTGTATGCCTGCTTATACATATAGTTCAGCGCCACTTCTGTATTTCCATTCGGTCCTCCGTTTGTCATAATTTGGACAAACAGGAAGCTTAAGTTGATCGTACTGATGATGTAGAATGTCAATGTAGTACGAATATTGCTCCAGATCAGAGGGAATGTAATCTTGAAAAACATCTGGATCTCTGTCGCTCCATCCAGAGATGCCGCCTCATAATAATCCGGTGGAATTGCTGCCATACTTGCCATATACATTACCATGTAGTATCCAATTGCCTGCCAGATCAGCGCAAAGATTACAGAATAGATCACAATATTCGGCTCTGCCATCCACTGACGTGCCAGTCCATCAAGATGAATCGCTTTCAGGAATGTATTGAGAAGACCTGTACTCGGGTTATAAATCGCTCCAAAGATACCCGCAATAACAACGATGGATAAAATATTCGGAATGTAAAAAATAACACGGAAAAAGTTCTTTCCCTTAAAAGTTCCTCTGTTTAACAATGCTGCAAATAATACAGCAAGAATGATCGTGCAGATCATTACTAACACAATAATCAATATTGTATTCTGCATTGCCTGAAGGAAATTCTTATCCCCCAGCAGTGTTTTAAAGTTCTCCAGTCCTATGAATGTCTGTTTGTTCGTAATTCCTCCCATGCGGTATAAGGACATCCGAAATACATTGATTGTAGGAATGAAAATAAAGAGAACCATCAAGATTACTGCCGGTGCCAGACATGCAAAGACAAATCTTCGTTCTGATCGTTTTCTGTTCATAAGCTTATCTTTCTCCTTAAAAAACGGTGAGCCCTGATAACTCACCGTTCTGACTAACTATAACTTATCTGGATAATTATTCTACGTTTTCTAATAATTTCTCCCATGCATCTACCAGTTGTTTCTGATACTGATCTGCTGTCATCTCTCCTGTATTCAGAGCATCGATTGCACCATAAACTGTTGCTTTCATATCAAATCCATCAATTGGTTTTGTTGTAGCCCATGTACCTGCAACTGCTTCGTATCCGTTAGAAGATGCCAGTGTATAAGTATCTTTGATTGTTCCATCTTCCAGCTTGTCTGATGCACCAAGAACCGGTGATACGATTGGAGCTGCTGATTCTTCATTTGTCTCTTTGTTCACTACTTTGTTGTTGAGCATTAAATCAACAACTGTATCAGAGTACATGAATTTTACAAATTCTTTTGCAAGATCCATATTTTCTGCATCCGCAGGAATCCACATCTGCTCTGTGAATGTGTAGATGTAGTTATCTTCATCTGCATTGAACTTCGGAGGTGCCATCATTCCCCAGTTGAATCCTTCCGGAGTAGAGTTTGCCATCTCCCCGATTACCCAGTTACCATTTGGCATAAATAATGCTTTTCCGTCGATCACGTTCTGCTGATTGATCTTGAATCCACCGTCTGAGTTTGCATTTGCAACTGTATCTGCCTGGATATAATCTGGTGAAGCAAGTTTTGCGATTGTATCAACAACTTTCTTTCCTTCTTCAGATGTCCATGTCTTTTCATCATAGTTTACAGCTTTGTTGTAGAAATCAATTCCACCTGCCTGTGCTAACATCTGATACATTGTTGCATCGAAGTATCCTGATTGTGGATATGTAAATAAAGAAATTCCGTCAGCTTTTGCTTTGTCTCCAAGTGCAAAGAACTCGTCCCATGTTGTCGGAAGATCGTATTTCTTATTTGGTCCTTCAAATAAGTCTTTGTTATACCATAATCCTGTTGGTGTATAAATGATCGGAGCAAGGTAAACTTTTCCGTCACCGTATGGCTGTGCCGCAGCATTCTCTGTAATACCACCTACTAATTTACCTTTTAACTCATCATCAAATACATCTGAGATGTCAGCGATTGCTTTTTCTTTTAACATGGTCTCTACGAATCCGCTCTCCTGACCTAAGTTGTAGTATACAACATCTGGAACATTTCCGTTCTTAAAGTCTTTCTGTAAATCTTTATCAAGCTCAGAAGAAAGGTGTAATTCTACGTCTACATCTTTGTGTTCTTCCTCAAATGCTTTCTCGATATTCTTCCAGATCTCAGCTCCGTTACCACCTTCAAATGCAGCAAATTTCAGGACTGTCTTTCCATCTTCTTTCTTGCCTTCTGCTTTTTCCTCTTTACTTCCGCATCCTGCAAGCATAGTAGCAGCCATTGCAACTGTAAGTAAAAGCGCTGTTACTTTTTTCATTTTCATAACTGAACTCCTCCTTTTGTTTATTTCGTTCACTTTATACACTATATTCTACACTACATCCGTCATTTTTTCTATATTAATGTTGTTCTCATTTTTATGTATATTGCTCTCAAAGCTAAAAATATGAAATTAATAAAAAACTCTTTCTTGCTTTTCTTTTTCCCAGTGTTTATGATTGTATCAAAAGCTGCCTGCATTGGTAACCGAAAAATATGCAATAATATGAAAGGAAAAAATGATGAAACAACCAAACATTTTACTTCTTATGTGTGACCAGTTTCGTGGAGACTGTCTTTCCTATGCCGGACATCCGGACGTCAAGACACCTTACCTTGACACGCTCGCTTCTGATGGTGCCTTTTTTGACCGCGCCTATTCCTCCTGTCCAAGCTGTATCCCTGCAAGAGCTGCGCTTTTTACCGGGAAAAGTCAAGAGCACCACGGACGTGTCGGATATGAGGATGGTATTGACTGGAACTACGATCACATGCTCGCAGAAGAGTTCAGTACACACGGATACCAGACACAGTGTGTTGGAAAGATGCATGTACATCCGGTGAGAAAACATTGCGGGTTCCAAGGACTGCGTCTGCACGATGGCTATCTTGGATATTACCGGGATGCCTCCATTCCGCATTTTCAGCATCAGACGGTGACTGATGACTATCTTTATGATTTAAAAAATGCTCTCGGATCCCATGCGGATTTCAATGCCAGCGGACCGGAATGCAACTCCTGGGTGACCCACCCGTGGATCTATGAAGAACGGCTGCATCCGACAAACTGGGTGACGGAAGAAAGTATCCGCTTCTTAGAAACACGTGATCGCACCAGACCATTTTTCCTGATGAGCTCCTATGTCCGTCCGCACCAGCCTTTTGATGCGCCGGCATCCTACTTCGATCTGTACAAAGACAAAGAACTTAGGGCACCTGCCTGCGGCGACTGGGATGACACCGCAAGTACCGAACAGTTCGGATATAGGAAAGACTCTATCTACGGCTGCAACGATGCCGAACAGCAACACAATGCAATGGCGGGATACTATGCCTGCATCACACATGTCGACCACCAGATCGGACGGCTTCTCTCTGCACTGATGGAAAGCGGAGAATATGACAACACTGTGATTCTCTTCTTGTCCGATCACGGGGAACTACTCTTTGATCATCACCTGTACCGAAAAGTATTTGCCTACGAAGGAAGCACACATATCCCACTTCTGTTCCACGTCGGCAAAAATGTATGCCCTTCCAAACCGATTCGCAGCAATACGATCACAGAACTGCGCGATATCCTTCCAACACTCCTCGATTTTGCAGGTATCCCGGTTCCAGAGGGTGTGGACGGCTTCTCTCTGATGCCAGAGATTGTCGGAAAGCCGAAAGAAGAACAAAACAACCGCGAGTATCTGCACGGAGAACACAGCTTCCACTCCGGTCTGTCCAGTCATTTTATCGTGACCGAGACTGATAAATATATTTGGTACAGCGAGAAAAATACTGAACAGTACTTTGATCTGAGAAAAGATCCGCGGGAAGAACACAATGCAATCACCGATGAAGCATATCAGGCTCGGATCGCCTATCTTCGCGCTCTTCTGATTCAAGAACTCGATGGCCGCGAAGAGGGATACAGCGACGGAGTCTCACTCCAAAGCGGCTGTACACCGGTCGCAAATTTATCTCATATTCTATAAGAATTCAGCTGGAAATCTTGATTTCCAGCTGTGTTCTGCTACTTTTAAAAAATAATCACAGAGTCTTTCAAAGTGTCTGTGCAATCCGGAACAATGTCGGATATGCCTCCATCAGAAATTCTCTGTGACCACACCACTCTTCTGTGAGATAGGTTCCATTCTGTCTCTTGCAGCCACCGCGGCAGATTTTCCAGAATGGACATGTCTCACAGATTTTTTTTATCTGTCTTTCTTCCTGAATAAAGTTTTTCATCGCTTCACTATATAAAAGTTCCTGAAGTGTCTGATCTTGCAGATTTCCGCAGCAATACTGATCCAACACATAAAAATCACACGGATATACACTGCCGTCTGCCTCCACCACAAGCTGCGCTGTACAGAATCCAAGCATTCCACACTGTTGCGGAGGGCGATCAGACAACATCAACAGCAAATTATCAAACAGAGTCACACTCATGTAATCTCCATGCACATAATCATCCAGCCAGAGACGATAGAACCGCTTATAAAATTCGGCGTACTGTTCTGGCTTTAGTTCCTGATCATTTCCAGTCACTGCGCTCTGTTGCTGTTCTGGGAATTCTCCAAGACACGGAATACACTGCACATAAGAAAATCCCTGATCTTTCAAGAAGTGATAATATGCTTCCGGATGCGCCGCAAGCCGTGGTGTCAGTACAGTAAGAATATTATATGCCACTTCATATTGTTCCAGCAGCCGGATTCCCTGCATAATCTGCGCATACATTCCCTTTCCCTCTTGATCTACCCGAAAACGGTTTGTGTTAGACTCATACCCGTCCAACGAAACACCCACGAGAAAGTCTTCTTCTCGAAAGAACCGTGCCCACGACTCATCTATCTGCGTACCATTTGTCTGAATGGCATATCGTACTGTACGTGCCCCCTTTTTTTCACGGACATACTCTGTAAATTGTCTATAATACTCCAGCCCGGCAAGGGTGGGCTCCCCACCTTGAAATGCAAATGTAATCTGTGCATCTTCCTCCGTTTCTGCAATGGCACGGTCAATCAATTTCCGCATGATTTCCGGCTTCATTTTCCCACTGCATGGACGTTCTCTCCTATTACTGATGTCCTCATAGAAGCAGTACGGACACTTCAAATTGCATAGAGATGATGCAGGTTTTACTAAAAATGAAAGATAGTTCATAATGTTTTCTCCTCCTCATTACACGGATTATACTATCTGACAGCAAGCTTGTAAATGACACCGATTCGTTTATTGCTTTTTTCAACAAACATCTATATAATAAACCCAAAGGAGACCTATTATGAGTAATCAAAATTATCGCCTGGAAGAGAAAAATTCCAAAAAAATCGATGTCCATCTGCTCTATATCACAGAAGCAAAATATGAGCAGGACTGGCATAGCCTTGCACATACGCATCATTTTACCGAATTGTTTTTTATTACCCACGGAACCGGAAAATTTACAATTGAGAACGAGTGTTTCCCGGTCAAAGAAAATGATCTGATCATTGTCAATCCGAATGTTTCCCACACCGAATCAGGCGGAACCGGCACTCCTCTTGAATACATTGTCCTTGGGATCAACGGACTGCAATTTACGGACAAGGACGAATTTACTAATTATACGATTCATAATTTCTTTCACTACCGCGAGGAGCTCCATTTTTACCTGAAAATGCTGCTCAAAGAGGTGCGGAAAAAAGAAGAAAATTTTGAATCCATCTGCCAGAATCTTCTGGAGCTGATCATCTGGAATATCACTCGTCAGACACAGACAACACTGTCCGTTGCTCCGACTAAGAAGATCACAAAGGAATGTCGGTTCATCGAACAGTATCTGGATGAACATTTCAAAGAAGATATCACACTTCAGACACTCAGTGACCTGACGTATCTGAACAAATATTATCTGGTACATGCATTTAAAAATTATAAAGGAGTTTCCCCGATCAACTACCTGATTGAGAAGCGGATTTCTGAGGCAAAACATCTGCTTGGCACTACCAATTTCCCAATTGCAAAGATTGCTTCCGTCGTCGGTTTTTCCTCTCAATCCTACTTTTCGCAGGTATTTCGAAAAGAAACCGGGCTTTCTCCGAACAAATACCGCAAGAGTATGGACTCACAAAATGAGGCAGGAGGTTTAATATGATGTACAAAGGAACACTTCTGACGGACACCATATCCATCCACGAAGTATTCACCATCCATTATTTTGAATATATGAGCGATTTCTCTTTCGCCGGAGAGTCCCACAATTTCTGGGAGTTTGTCTTCGTTGACAAAGGTGAGATTGATATTTATATGGAAAGTATCCATGCACGTTTAAAAAAAGGGGAGGTCGCCTTTCACAAACCAAATGAATTTCACAGACTACAGGCGACCGGAAGCTCTGCCCCGAACCTTGTCGTTATCTCTTTCGAATGCAGTGATGCAGTGATGCAGTTTTTTGAAGGAAAGATCTTCTCTCTCGATGAAACCGAAAAGATTCTGCTCGGTGAGATCGTCAAAGAGGCGAAGACACTGTTCAACTGTCGGCTGGATGACCCTTACCTTACCGAAATGACAAAATGCGAGCAGCCTCCGTTTGGTGCAGAACAATTTATCAGGATTCATCTGGAGCATTTTTTGCTCCATCTGCTTCGTCGCAAACAGGACAGTCCTTCTTCGACTCCAAAAGTGATCGCCTCCAAAGGCAATTCCGAAGTGTTTAACCGTGTGCTTGCTTATATGGAAAAAAATCTCTGTCTGCACCTGACGATCGAGCAGATTTGCCGTGACAATATGATTGGCCGCTCGCAGCTGCAAAAGATTTTCCAACAGAAGACCGGACTTGGTGTGATTGAATATTTTTCCAATATGAAAATCGATGCTGCAAAGCAAATGATGCGTACAGATTTAATGAATTTCACACAGATTGCCGAGAAACTGGGCTATTCTTCCATCCACTATTTTTCAAGGCAGTTCAAGAAAATCACCGGCATGACACCGTCCGAATATGTCTCGTCTATCAAAGCACTTTCAGAAGTCTAAGCATGAGGCTTTGAATAAAACTTAGTAAAAATCACAAAACTTCTTATATAGAAAAAAACCTCCGCAGGTCAGCTGTCATATGCTTTCCCCCGGAGGTTTTTTCTATTAAAGATTTTACTAGATTTCGTACCAGATAATTTCATTTGCATCCAGATGAAGATCGAAACTGCTTCCATCTCCTCTGTATACTGTTGTATCCTGTGGCTCATAAGTATTATTTACTACACAGTATTTTCCATTCTTCACATATGCGTGCACTTCCACGTTAAAGTTTGTGCTGAACCATTTGTGAAGGTTTCCTTCGTCATGTGCAGACCAAAGGATGGAACGATACAGAAGACGGCTGTTCTCGAAGCTGTATGGAAGCCCGCTGATGTAAACACAACGTCCTGCTCCAAAGTCATTGACTGCCATCTGCACCTCTTTGTCAATCTGTCTTAATACTGTTGTTCCGTCTAGTGCAAAAATATTTTTCTGACCTTCCCCAAAGTCGATGTCCTTTGTGCAGTCCTCTTTGATGAAGTGGTCATGTTCTTCCCAATTGTATTTATCTGTATTTAAGTTAAATCCATTTTCTTTTTCTACACCGAGTGCGCTTGCAAGCTGGAAGTAACGTCCTTCCCACTGATAAGCTGTCGGCTCACCAACACCGATAAATCCACCGCCATTGTAGATAAATCTCTTCACTGCTGTCACGATTTCTTCATCCGCCCATGCAGCTCCACCACTGTGTGCAGTGTAAGCTCCTCCGACATTAATGATAACATCGATATCGTCAAGGATTGCCGGATTCGTCTTAATATCATCAAAACTGATAAAACGCACATCAAACGGCGCTCCGGAAAGCGTCTCCACAATTCCTGCGTAAGAGTAGTTCTGCTTCTGATATAAAGCATGATGTACCATGTGATTTCCCCATGCTCTCATCTTACCCCAGCTGTTGAGTACTGCAACAGTCTTCACGCAATATGGTGTTGTTCCTTTGATATTCTCATATAATGTACGGAATTCTTTACATACACTTTCTACATAATCGATAAATTCCGGAAATTCCAGTGCAAGCTTTAAGTAACCGCCGTATCCGATTCGATCGATCGGTTTTCTAAGGATTGCACGTCTTGCTGTTACCCAGTTCACCTTCGCCTCTTTGACCGGATCTCCGCCTTCGTGGAAAGTATCTGGGAAGAAATATGGGAGGAAACGTCCCTCAGTATATTTCACATTTGGAATATCGCTGATCAGACGGAGCGTAGAACCATTTCCAACACTTCCTACAACTGCATCCAGTCCGATGGATTTGAATTCGTCCATAAACGGCTCCATACCGATCCAGTGGTCTCCTAAGAACATCATTGCTTCTTTTCCCATCTCGTGCGTGATATCCACCATCTCTTTGGCAAGTTTTGCAACTTCTCTTCTCTGAAATGCCTGGAAATCCTTGAATTCTTTTGACGGAATCCGGTACTGATTGTTCATATATCCCTGATCAATAATATACTCTGGTCTGAATTTGTATCCCACTTCCTTCTCGAACTGCTCTAAAATATACGGGCTGACAGATGCAGAATATCCGTACCAGTCTACATATTTTTCTCTTGCCAGTTCATCGAAGATCAGTGTGAACTGATGGAAGAATGTTGTATATCGAATGACATCTACATGTGGATTGTCCTCGATAAATTTGCGGAGACGTTTCATGGAAAATTCTTTTGTCTTAGGCTGACGCACATCAAAAGTAATCTGCTTCTCCACACCTTTCCAGTCATTAACAACTGCGTTGTACATATGTACCGGATCCCACATAATGTATGCAAGGAAGCTTACGGTGTAATCATGGAATGCCTTTGCTCCATGAATCGTCACATCACCAGTCTCTTCACTGTAAGACCAACTATCTGTCGGAACAACTTCCCCTGTAGTACGGTCGATTACTTCCCACCAGCGCTTAATGTCGTCATGAGAATTTACCTTCAGCATATCCGGATATAAATGATCCATCAAATGAATCGAAAGCTTTTCCTCCACTGCTGTATGGAAAGAAGTCATAATATACATCTGCTGAATCTCATCCGGGTTCGCCTTTGCCCACTCATTATCTTTTCTTGTTGTATAATAAGTAGAATATACTTTTGCATCTACATCTCTTAATCCTTCCGGATAGTCTGTTCCATCACAGTCACGGATCGCATCTGCTCCCCAGCGCTCCAGTAATTCCAGTGTCTCTGGTACAACATCAACATCTGTCGGGATCGTTACCCTTCCTCTTGTGTTTTCATTACCCATAATGTTTCTCCTTTTCTAAAAAATTCGCATTTTTCTAAATCTAGTATAACTTCTTCTCATAAGCAAATCTACGCAAATCTTGTTTACAATATTATAAATATTGCTATATCCTTACATTTTAACAATTTTCTTCTCTTTTCCCATAATCCCCGGTCAAATCTCCACTCCAAAATACTTTTAAGTACTACCGCTGTCTTTTCCAGATTCATCCTGGAATTGTCTTTGTTTCCCATCTTTCTTATGGTAAAATGAATTACAGAAACAAGTGCCAAATCCACTGTAAAAATTGGGAGTTTCCAATGAATTTCTATCGAATAAAAAGACAGCCAGTTTTTCAAAAATCTGATCTACAGACTTTTGAAATCCCGACTGTCTTTTCTCTCTTTTCCCGAATCACATCGCCGCTAAGCAAGCAATTTACTCGAATAGAAATTCTACAAATGCTTTCGCATGTTCTCGATGTTCCGTGTAAGAAAATACTCCGATATACGCATCTTCATACCCGACGATTCCATATTCCTCTGCGAGTTTACTTTGGTTGGCAAGCATATAATTTTCTCCAACCTCCTCTGCATGTTCTTCGCAAAATTCACTTCCCATTAACTCTTCTACACTTAAAAAAACACCATCCTGATCGTATGTTGCAAATGTTTCTTTATCACAAACAAAAATATCCGCGGTTCTTGCCCCCATTACAACAGATAGCTTCATTGTACTGTTATATGTCGTCTGATTTCCTTCTCCGGTATAGACGGAAGTATCGATCGTGATAATCTGATTCTTGTCTTTGATTTTCAGTGCTTTCCGCAAATCTTGATTTAAATTTTCTGTACTCGGTGCAGAAGAATTGACGATTACCACATTTAATAGCTCTTCTTTCTGCAAGTTCTTGTACCAGTTTACCCCAAACACTCCGAGTGCAATCACTGCCACTGCCACCACAAGTACCCATTTGTAATAAGTGAAGAAATATTCGATTCGCTTCTTCCAGCTCATCGAAGCTACTTTTTCCCTCTCTAACTGCCACTTCTCTTTCCTTGTCAGATCAGACTCATGTTTCTTTTGCATCATTCATTTCCCTGCCTTACCTTATTTCAGAACATAATTCAAAGCAAGTTCGAATGTCTGTTTCATGCCGTCTTTGTGTGTTCTCTCATATCCATGTGAAGCATATACTCCTTGTCCGATCAACGCATATCTTACATCCTTTCCAGATCTAAGCGCTGCTCCTGCGTCGGATCCATAAGATGGATAAATATCAACTGCATAATCGATTCCATGTTCCTTTGCCACTTCGATCAGTTCATTTGTCATTTCAAAATGATATGCTCCGGAACTGTCTTTTGCACAGATGGATACTTGTTTTTCCGTACATGCCAGATGATCTCCGACACATCCCATATCCACTGCCAGAAGATCTTCAATCTCCTCTGGGATTCCTGCTGACGCCCCATGTCCAATCTCTTCAAATGTCGTAAAGAACAGCTGTACATTTCTCTTCAGACATCCCGGATGCTCGCTCACATATTTTGCGATTCCAAGAAGAACTCCCGAAGAAGCCTTATCATCCAGAAAACGGCTCTTAATATATCCTTTTTCTGTCACTTGAAATCTTGGTTCTACCGCAAGAAAATCTCCAGCACAAATGCCCAATTTCTCTACGTCTTCCTTGGAAGTGACATCTTCATCAAGAACTACTTCCAGATTTGTAAATTTACGCTCTGCGTTGACATCTGGATTTACATGCACAGAAGCATTCTCAAGCTGGATTGTTCCCTCATACACCGCACCACTTCTTGTAATGACACGTACATTTTCTGTCTCGATATTATTTGGGTTCAATGTCCCATTGGAAATTGCAAGACGTCCATTCCCTTTAATATAATGTACAAATGCGCCTAACGTATCTACATGTGCAAGCATCATCAACGGATTCCCCTCTCCGCCAAGATTTGCAATTACACCGCCTTTTCTCAGTGTACGAACTTCAAACCCCATCGCCTGTATTGTATCTACAAGATATTTCTGTACATTGTAATGATAACCTGTCGGGCTGTCGATCCCGATCACTTTCTCAGTCTGTTCCACGATGTATTCGTGATATTCATGATTCTGATGTGCCATAATAAAATCCCTCCATTATTTTTACAATACAAGTATTATAACAAATGGGAAGAGCATTGACTAGAGTTGTTTGAAAATTACTCTGTTGTCTTTCCATTTGAAATACACCGATTCTTTTTATATACTGCCTTTCTGGCAAGTTGTAACTTGCTTAACAAATCCCTTTTCCCTTTGGAGATAAATTCCTTGTAATTTCCAAACTTTCATGTTAGAATTCTCCTATCCAAATAGGGACCTAAAATAAAGAACAAACAGTCAATGGAACACATCCTGTCTGTTCTCTCTAAGTTTTTGTGGTTCCTGTCTTTATTTTCTATGAATGTCAGAAAACAATCCACCTATGGAAATCCTGATATTCTTCAGGGGAACTCCCCTCTATTTTTCATTAAACTCCAATCACCACACTATTTCAAAACTGATTTTGCATGGACGTGCTTGATTCCACTCTGTTTTTTCTATATACTTTACTTAACAGCTTTTACTGTGGCATATCCTCGTTCATGCACTGCTATTGTACGAAGGAGGATCTTATGCCAGAAAAAGAAAACAAAAAGATTAAAAACAGTATGTTTGTAGACTTATTTTATGAGGATGAATCTGCAGAGCAAAACGACATTTCACTCTATAATGCCCTCCATGATGAACCTCTTCCAGAGGGAACGAAGATTCAGAAGATACGAATTGAAAATATTCTGTATTTAAACTTTCAGAATGATATTTCCTTTGGTGCCGGCGGAAAAATTTTGATATTTGGGGAACATCAATCCACAATCAATGAAAATATGCCTCTGAGAAGTCTTATGTACATCGGACGCGCATACGAACAACTCATTCCGGTGCGCGATCGCTATAAGAAAAAGCGACTTCCTATTCCAAAGCCGGAATTTTATACTTTTTATAATGGTACGGATATCTGGACAAAAGAAAAGGTTCTAAAACTTTCCGATTCCTATCTTATACAAGAAGAAGATCCGATGTTGAATCTCACTGTGAAAGTCATCAATATCAATCCGAATGAGCATCATGAAATTTTAGAAAAATGCCCTATTCTCAAAGAATATGGTCTGTTTATTGATACGGTTCGTTACTACCAACAAAGCAAAGATCCAGAACCTTACAGACATGCAATTGCAAAATGTATTGAAAACAATATTCTAGCAGACTATCTGCGTAAGAAAGGAAGCGAGGTGAGAAATATGCTGATTGCAGAGTATGATTATGATCTTGATATGGAAGTACAGCGGGAGGAGGCCTTTGAAGAAGGACGAAACGAAGCTCTTGATGTCGGTATTCATGCAATACTCTCGACCTGCGCTGAGTTCGGCATTTCTAGAGAGGAGGCATCTAGACGTCTTCAGACGCAGTTTTCCATCTCCGCCGAAGAAGCAGAAATTTATCTTCAAAAATACTGGGCAGAATAAACAGCTTCTGCCCGAACTTCCTCTATATGCTGGCAGGCAAAAAAATATTCCAAACATTTAGAAACGTAGCTTTCTGTTCTACGCTTCCAAATTATTCGGAATATCTTTTTTATTTTTTAATATGACTTGCAACCATCATCGCAATCTTAAATGTAAGTGCATCATCAAACACACGCACATCCAACCCTGTCGATTTCTGAATCTTTTCCAAACGGTACACAAGTGTATTTCTGTGAATATATAATTGTCTTGCTGTCTCCGATACGTTCAGATTATTATCAAAGAACTTATACACGGTAACCAAAGTTTCCTCATCAAACTGCTCAAAAGCGTCTCCGTTAAATACTTCCTGCAGAAACATCTCGCACAGTGAGACCGGAAGCTGGTGGATCAGCCTCCCGATTCCAAGCTCATTGTATGCCAGTATCGTCCGCTCACTGTAAAAAATTCTTCCCACATCCAGCGCCATCGCAGCCTCTTTATAAGACTTAGAAACATCTTTTAACTCTTCCACCACAGTTCCATAAGCAACACGCACTTTCATCATCGCCTCAGCGCTCAATGTATCAGTGATTGTCTTTGCAATATCATTGATGTCCTTATACCCGTCTGTCACCTCGAGATGTTTGATAAAAATAATATGCCCTTCATCCACCGCCGTAATGAAATCCTTTGTTCCCGTCGCATAGAGCCCGCGCATTGTCTCCATAACAATGCTGTCTCCTTCTTTTTTAGGCTCAATCAGAAAAACAACTCTCCGTGCTTCAATTGCGATTCCGAGCTTTTTTGCCCTATTATAAATATCTACCAGAAGAAAATTGTCAAGAAGAAGATTTTGCAGAAAATTATTCTTATCCATCCGTTCATGGTAAGCCATGATCAAATTTCTGATCTGACTTACACACAGCCGGCCGATCACCTTTATGTCATCCCAAACTCCATGGATCATCAGAACATATTCCAATTCACTCATATGGTTCAAGATTGGAAAAAATGCTGCCTTCTCCTCAACCGCCTCTGAGAGTTCTTCTGCGTCTTCCTCCATCTGCTCTTTCCATTTGGAAAGATAGATTTTGACTTGCTCCTTGGCGCTCTCATCTGCCCCTGACGTTTTCACAGCAATCATTCCTTCTGCATTCCATAAAGATATTTCTGCTGCCACAATTTCTTTCATCTCATTGATCGTTCTCTGTAATATCTGTCTTGATAACAACTTGCCACTTCCTCTGTCGTTTCCTAATTATAATCTCTTTAATAATTCTTCACGTTCTTTTTCAAACCCAGGTTTTCCAAGAAGCGCAAACATGTTTTTCTTATAGCTTTCTACGCCCGGTTGGTCAAATGGATTCACTCCTAATAAATATCCGCTCACACCGCAGGCAAATTCAAAGAAATAGAATAACTGTCCGAGATAAAATTCATTCTGCTCCGGAATATGTACCATCAAGTTTGGAACATTTCCATCTGTATGAGCAAGAATTGTTCCATTCATCGCACTCTTATTGATAAAGTCCACAGACTTTCCTGCCAAATAATTTAATCCGTCAAGATCCACCGGCTCTTCGTTGATCAGAATCTCTTCTTTTGCAGTTTCCACATCTAAAACGGTCTCAAATAAAATTCGGCTTCCATCCTGAATGAACTGTCCCATAGAATGTAAGTCTGTTGTCAGGTCTACTGCTGCAGGGAAAATTCCTTTTTGGTCTTTTCCTTCGCTCTCCCCGTAAAGTTGTTTCCACCACTCTGAAACATAGTGAAGGCTTGGCTCATAATTTGCTACGATTTCAACTGCTTTTCCTTTGCGAAGTAAAATATTACGGATTGCCGCATACTGTAACGCACTGTTTTCTGAGAACTCCGCTTCTAGAGCCTCTTTTCTTGCTGCCTGTGCACCTTCCATCAGCTTTTCAATATCAGCTCCACTAACTGCGATCGGAAGAAGACCTACTGCTGTCAGAACAGAGAAACGTCCTCCAACATCATCCGGAACAACAAATGTCTCATATCCTTCTTCTGTTGCAAGATTCTTTAAGGCTCCTCTCGCCTTATCTGTAGTTGCATAAATTCTCTTTCCTGCCTCTTCTTTTCCGTATTTCTTCTCAAGTAATTCCTTGAATACTCTAAATGCGATTGCCGGCTCTGTCGTTGTTCCTGATTTTGAAATCATATTAATCGAAAAATCTCTGTCTCCGATCACATCGATCAGATGTCTGATATAAGTACTGCTGATGCTGTTTCCGACATAATAAATCTCAGGTGTTTTGCGCATTTCCTTAGAAATCACATTATAAAAGCTGTGCCCTAAAAATTCATTTGCAGCTCTTGCTCCAAGGTAAGAACCACCGATTCCGATCACAAGAAGCACTTCTGAATCGCTCTGAATCTTTGCTGCCGCCTTCTGAATGCGCGCAAATTCTTCTTTATCATAATCTACCGGAAGATCGATCCAGCCAAGAAAATCATTTCCTGCCCCTGATTTGGACACTAATTTTTCTCTTGCAGCTACTGCCAGTTCACTCATATACTCTACTTCATGCGCATTGATAAATTTGCTCGCTTTTGAATAGTCAAATCTTACTTTATTTGCCATCGTTATCCTCTCCTTCTAAATATGCCTCATAATCATATTTATTTTATCAAATGGTCCTCTGTTTATCAAGCCAAAAACTCCTCTAAGATATCCCGGATCATTGCCTCCCGTTTCAGGTCATTTTCCATTTTATCCATAACTTCCTCAGATTTTCTCTCTTCCTGCTGTGCTTCCGCAAATAATTCTTTCTCTTTTCCACCTCTGTTCTCCCGCATTTCCATTTGAGCTTGATCCACAGTCTGTTCTTCAGTCTTTGCCTGCGCCAGATTCTCCTGTCGATTCCACTCCTCCGATGGGTTACCGTCTACCTGCTGAGCGGACTGCACTTCTTCCTTGTCTCCCCGCATTTCCTGCCTCGCTGCTTTTTGATACCGGTGTGCACATACATTTTGAAGATAATCCACCATGTAGACATGAAGCATTTCCACTTTATATCTTTCATCCGTTGCCTGACAAATCAAAAACAGAAGTACCATTTCAATCGCTCCTAACGCACCATACCGAAATGCCTGCTCTCCCATTCCATAAATACTGTAACTAAGCAATGCCCCTATGAGCCCCAAAATCCCGACAAATCTCATCGACTGCCGCTCCAGCTGCTGCCATGTATGCAGCCGCAAACCTACAGACCGATATTCATGAATAAATTTTTCTACAAATGCACCTACATTGTCCACCTTGTCACTGACCATACATGCATGTTCAAATTTTGCACGAACAAGCTTCATAAAGCGATGACTGCTCTTTGACATATTTTCTGCAGCCTTCACCAAACTCCGAAGTGTCCCTTCCGAAACCAGTTTACTGAGTATCCCAATTCCTCCGATCACCCCCATTAGATAAAAAATCATCTGTGTGTCTAACATTGTCTTGAACATAAAAGAGTCCCTCCTTCTTCTTTCTTCTCATTACTGATTCTGCGTTCATTATAGACCAGGAATGTCCGAAGAAAAAGAGGCGCGACTCTTGAATCGTTCATCAAAATTCGACAGAATCGTTTTTCTTTTCCCATTCTGTCTTTTGCTTTTTTCTTATAAACGTGGAAGCAGATTCTGTACAAGCCTTACAGAATGCTCGATTGCCTTCTGCTCAAATGCCGGATAATCCATCTCCGCACTGTTGTCGGCTTTGTCCGAAATTGCTCGAAGAATGACACACGGAATTTTGTTCAAATATGCCGCATGCGCGATGGACGCACCTTCCATTTCCACACAATCTGCGCCAAATCGCTCAGTAATCCTCTGCTTTACTTCCGATTCTGCGATAAACTGATCTCCACTGGCGATTCGCCCTGTAAATGTATGAATATCTGGATTTGCCTCTTCATTTGCTTCTTTCGCAAGCTTTGCAAGTCTTTCATCTGCCGGAAATGCCAGGACATCCATGTTTGGAACCTGACCGACCGGATCCCCAAATGTGGATGCATCCACATCATGTTGTACCGCATCTTTGGAAATCACAATATCGCCAATATCAATGGCTGCATTTAAAGATCCTGCAATTCCCGTATTGATCAAAAGATCTACTCCAAATCTATCTACAAGAATCTGTGCACAGATTGCTGCATTTACCTTCCCTATTCCACTCCGCACAACAACAACTTCCTTGCCGCAAAGCATTCCTTTGCAGAAAGTCATAGAAGCCTTCTCCACCACTTCACTAATCTCCATCTGCTCTTTCAGAATTGCTACTTCCTTCTCCATCGCACCGATAATTCCTATGATCATCTCTTTTCCTCCTGTTTGTATCATTTTGTTTCTCAATTATAGCAAAGATTTGCTCCAATACCTAGTGTCCTGGCACATTTATTTTCAGATGGGCATGCTATCTGGCGCAAATCCTCCAACAGACTGGTATTTTTTTTGCCCTTTTGCTATAATAGAAAAGAAATATTGAATCTAAATGAAAGTGAGGTGCTATCATGGAATACAAAACACACGGTGTCTGTGCCAGAGAAATTAAATTTGACTTAGACGGAGATACTATCAAATCCGTAGAATTTGTTGGAGGCTGCTCCGGCAATACACAGGGAGTTGCCCGTCTCGTAGAAGGTATGAAGGTAGACGATGCCATCGCACGTATGGAAGGAATCCGCTGTGGTGCAAAATCTACATCCTGTCCAGACCAGCTTGCACAAGCATTAAAAGAAGCTACTGGAAAATAAAAACAACAGAGACAAACATACAATCTTTCAAATCTTCATGCAGTTTGTCTCTTTCTACTTTTACTCATTTTGCAAAGGGACCATCTCAGTCTCTGCGTCCCAATATGTAGTATTTACCTTATTATTTTGGTTTTTTAGTGTGGCGTTTTCTATTGGAAAATGACAGGTTTTTGCAGGTATGAAAATCATTCCCCAAACATACCGGATGCAGAGACTGAGATAGTCCCTTTGCCTTAACTCTATTCAGTTTTCTTATGACAAGTTTGTAATTCCATTATGGATACGTAAATCCATAAATCACATACTAGTTACAAATTAGCCCATCCAAATTCCATTTGTGAAAGAATTTCCTACATCTGTGTTGGCGGAATGGATTCCTCTGGCACGGTAATAATAGCCTCGCGGCACTTCTAATGTTTTACTAGTGCTTACAAAAACTGTATTATACGCAGCCTCTCTCCATGTATATACTTGTGACCATGACCCATTATTGTACTGCTCTACAATTACTGCAATTTTTACTTCATCCACAATCTGTTGAGCTGTCGTCTTTCCTCCGACATTTACCTTGCCTTTTCCTGCATTCACAATAATTGTCTGCCCTTCTTGCAAATATTGTCCTTTTGTCTGAAATTCTAAAATTCCTTCTGATTTTTCTTCCTTTGTCAATACAGATTCCATTTTTTCAGTTTGAGCATTTACATTACTTCCAATAGTAAGAAATCCACATGTCAAAATAAATATTGCTGATAACATTTTTTTTAAATTTTTCATATTAACTCTCTCCCTTCTATTTAAGTAAACAGGCGAGTCACAAAAAACTTACGCATTTTTTCAAAAAAAGTACAAATTTTTTAAAATTTTTTCAAATTCTTCTTTTTCTATAATTCCGATTAACTTATACAATGTACTTTGGTGCTCAAATGTTGCAAAAAATTCTTTTTCTTTAGAATTTATTGTTTCTAACTCTTTAATTCTAATTGGAACTTTCCCATTCCACAACTGATAATTATTTTTATAAGTGTCTTCTTGTGAAATACTATATGAACCATTGGTATATTGTAGATAGATTTCATATTGAATCACTTTTCCTCTATAAGTATAATACAATGTGGCTGTCCCCAACCCCTTTTCTATCACACTATCATAAAATTCCATCCCCGCAGGCATATACTGTAACTGCACAGGCTCAATTCCTAATTCTTCTTTAATCTGTTCGTATGCTTCTTTCTCGCTCACATCTGTTGTCAGGATTCTATCTTCACCTTCTGTATCAACAGTCACTGTATTTTCATTCCCCAGCACCAGATCCGCAACTTTCAACCAGTATGGTCTGCCACCAAGACTTGTCATGCCAATCCCCAATACCAAAACCATCGTTGCGGCAACAACAAACACTGCCCTTTTTTTCTTGGAAAATGGAATCTTTTTCTCGCTTTCTTTGCTTTCTTCTTTTCCTCGGCCGCTCTCCACCTGAAGTAAGATTCCCGATCTTCTTTAGAAAGTTTCTCACAAAACTCTTCTATACTGATTCCAATCTCCTCTGACTCTTCACTAGGAGCATCTGTCCGATTCTTTTCATATTCTTTTATGCTTTTTGCCAGTGCTTCCCGCAATGTGTCTGGCGCCTGAACTTCTTTTAAAGATTCATTTGAAAGAACTTCCTTTTCTATTTGTTCCGCCTCTTTTTCCATCTGCTTCTTCAAAAACTGCTTGAATTTTTCTTCCATCTGCCACCTCTCTTTCTCTCAAAAGGAATTTTATTTTTTTATCTCATTTATATACGGCAATAGAATTTTTTACATGCGCTTCTCTTTTCTCAACCTTCACTATTTTGTTTTTTCTTGACATTTTCTCAAATCTGTTTAATATGATTCTTAGATATAGAAAAGATTCGGAGGAACATCATGAAACGTATTATTCTTACCGGCGGAGGAACTGCCGGACATGTAACACCTAATATTGCCCTTCTTCCCCGTTTAAAGGAACTCGGGTATGATATTCAATACATCGGCTCTTATAATGGTATGGAAAAAGGGCTGATCGAACCGCTTGGTATCCCATATCATGGAATTTCATCAGGAAAGCTCCGCAGATATTTCAGTTTGCAGAACTTTACAGACCCATTCCGTGTATTAAAAGGATTTGGCGAAGCAAAAAAACTGATCAAAGAACTACAGCCAGATGTCATTTTTTCCAAAGGCGGATTTGTAACCGTTCCGGTTGTAATGGCTGGGAAAAAATGTAAAGTCCCAACGATCATTCATGAATCTGATATGACCCCGGGACTTGCAAATAAAATTTCGATTCCTGCCGCCACAAAAATCTGCTGTAACTTTCCGGAGACATTAGAACACCTGCCAAAAGAAAAAGCAGTCTTCACCGGCTCTCCGATCCGACAGGAACTCCTCACGGGAAATGCTGATGCCGCATTAAAATTCTGTGGTCTTTCCGCAGGAAAACCAGTCATTCTAATCATTGGAGGAAGTCTCGGCTCCGTTGTCATCAACAATGCAGTCCGCGAGATTCTGCCTGATCTTCTCAAAGATTTTCATGTAATCCACCTCTGTGGAAAAGGCAAGGTAGACGATTCTCTCAAGTCCTTGGAAGGATATGTTCAGTTTGAATATATTAAATCCGAATTGAAAGATTTGTTTGCCCTGGCTGATGTAGTGATTTCTCGTGCGGGCGCCAATGCCATCTGTGAACTGCTCGCTCTGCATAAACCGAATCTCCTGATTCCACTTTCTGCAAATGCAAGTCGCGGAGACCAGATTTTGAACGCTCGCTCTTTTGAACGGCAAGGATTCAGCAAAGTTCTCGAGGAAGAGGAATTAAATAAATCCACCTTACTTGATTCTTTGCAGACATTGTTCCGCAACAGGGAATCTTATATCAAAGCGATGCAGCAATCCAATCAACAAAATTCCATTGACACAATTATTGAACTGATTGAATCCGTGTGCAAATAGTCGGATGCTTTCTAAAACGTCAGGGGCTGTCACAAAATATTTTCGTGACAGTCTCTTTTTAGATCAGCTTTTCAAATTCCTCTCTATAATTCTTTGTAATCCACTTTCTTGCTCGGTAAAGCATCTGATACAGAGCATTTAGCTCTATTCTCATTTTCACCGCAATGTCTTCCTGCGGTACTTCATAAATATACGCCAGCACCACTGCCTGCCACCATCTCGGATTTTTCTGATATAGCTGAGTAAAAATTTCTTTCCGTAACAATGTATGCTTTTCTTCTTTTGTTTTTATAAACACATTCTCTTCTGTACTGCGGGCAGCTTCCCTCATATCACATAATTCTACGATATTCTCGTCTGTAAGCTCCCATTTTACCTTCTCCTTATAGTTCAACACATAATTTTTTGCAGTTGTAATCAGCCATGACTTTATATTTCCTCTTTTTATTTGTTCAAACTGGATATATAACTGCATAAATGTATATTGAGAAGCTTCTTCTGCCACATAGTGATCTCCGGAGTAATTCAACGCTGTTTTGAAAACGAGATTTACATACTTGTCATATGCCGTATTAAAATCTATATTCTCACTTAATTTCTGACTCACTCAGGTACCCCGTTCTATCTTACTGTTCATTCAACTTTGATAAAATTTCCAATTTATCTTCCTCTGTAAGTGTTCCGACATTCCATCCCAGCTCGACATTGTCGTTTTTATATCTTGGAATCAGATGCATATGAAAATGAAAAACAGTTTGTCCTGCCAATTCTCCATTATTCTGCACAATATTATATCCCTCACATCCAAGTACTTCTGTCAGCTTTGTGATCATTCTTTTTGCAAGAACGAGCGCCTTGGCCGCGATCTCATCATCAAGATGATACAAATCTTTATAATGCTCCTTTGGCAAAATCAAAGCATGTCCTTTAGATGCCGGTCCAAGGTCTAAAATAACCCTGAAGTCCTCATCTTCATAAAGTGTTGCCGATGGAATCTCTCCATTTGCTATTTTACAAAAAATACATTTTTCATCTCTCATTATTTTTCCTTCTTTCGTTTTTTCTATGTCATTCCTGTCTGACTTTTCCGACCTCTTTCTGTCGAACTTTGTCGTCGGAATATAGTTGAATCCATGTGACTACAATGTTACACTCGTCTCAGAGAGGTGATTTGTATGCTTAATACAACAGATTCACAAAAGCTAAAGGTTCTTGCAAAACAAAATCCTGAAATACAGATCTTGATTGAAAAACTCATGAAAGAATATGAGTTTATCCTTTCCAAAATGTCGCACGAAATCCGTAACCCACTGACACTTGTGTACAGTTCTCTTCAATTAATGGAGGCGCAACATCCACAACTTACAAAAATCCAGCACTGGTCAGATACACTTGAGGATGTCAAATATATCTGTGGACTTTTGGACGAACTTTCCTCCTATAATCACGGCGAACATTTGAACCTGTCTGTCTTTCCATTTTCGGTATTTCTCAGACACATCGCACTGTCCTTTGCACTTTCTCTTGAACAGACGAACATCCAATTTTGTTCTGAAATCGCAGACAATCTTCCGGATCTGATCGGAGACCAGCGAAAGCTTCAGGAAGTACTTTTAAATCTTCTTCAGAATGCCAAAGATGCCATCACAGAAAATGGCCTTATAAGACTAAAGGCCTTTTGCAATGACCATCACGTGATTGTCGAAATCACGGATGACGGATGCGGTCTTACTTCCGAACAGATTCCTACCATTTTTTCTCCATTTACCTCCTATAAGACAAATGGAACCGGACTTGGACTCGCAATCTGCAAACGGATCATTGACTCCCACCGCGGTACTCTGACCGTCTCCTCAAAGCCGGGATCGGGGGCTACCTTTACAGTTTCGCTTCCTCTTTAAGCTGACTGTCCCTGCCATTTGGATATTTCTTCTTATGATACAATATAGCTGCCAGCAAAATTCCGCTGATAACTCCACCAATATGAGCCGAATTATCCACACCTTTACTTGTAAAGCCTAAGTAGAGACTACATAGAACCATAAATGCAAGTCCTCTGCTGCTGATGTTTCCAATTCGTCCTCTGTTTCGAAGCGCTACATAGAATAATGCCCCAATCACCCCAAAGATTGCCCCTGACGCCCCTGCAGAAATAGCATATTCCCCTGTCTGTATGTCCATCCACGCAGACAGCAGATTCCCCATAAGTCCACTTAACAGATAGACTGCCAGGTATTTCCATTTTCCGATTTCTAATTCCAGATTCCATCCGATCACACCCAATATGAACATATTGTTCATCAAATGCTCAAATCCAAAGTGTAGAAACATACTTGTAAACAGGCGATAATATTCCCCCTCCTCAAGCATGCTGGGTACATACATTGCCCCGTGATGAAACATGAAAATTCCATCTTCTGTCATTCCTTGAAAGGAAAGGACAAGAAATATTGTGATATTGATCACGATCATTGCTATTGTACAGACTGCTTTCTTTTCCTGTTTCACGCTTTACCACCATTTCATTTTATAAAGTCACATTAATTATTAGTATTAAGCAAAAATAGGTATGTGTCAAGAACCTTTCCGGATTCTTTCCTAAGGACCATATATTCCAGCGGCTCCATCACAGCACCCCACATTCAGTTTCTTTTTTATTTTGCGTACAAAAAGAGTGAGCACATCAACCATAAACTGCTCACTCTTGTAACTATTCTTAAAATTATGCCAATGCAACAATTACTTCCACTTCACAGAGAACATTCTTTGGAAGTGTCTTCACTGCAACACAGGAACGAGCCGGTTTGCCTGTGAAATATCTTCCGTAAACTTCATTAAACGCTGCAAAATCAGACATATCAGCAAGAAAACAAGTTGTCTTCATAACATCTGTATAGTTTGCTCCTGCCTCTTCCAGAACAGCACCGATATTTTTCATTACCTGCTCTGCCTGTTCTTGAATTGTTGTTCCTGCAATTTCACCTGTAGCAGGATCAATTGGAATCTGTCCTGAAGAAATCATCAGATTTCCAAATACCATTGCCTGAGAATATGGTCCGATTGCTGCCGGAGCCTTTTCTGTACTGATTACTTTTAACATAATTAAACCCTCCTTCATTTCATAGAACTTATTTTCTAATTTTCATAATACCACTTAAGGAATGATTTCTCAACAAAAAATATCCATTTTGCAATAGCATCCGCTTTTAATATCCCTTCTCTTTGTCCAAATTTCACAAGCATCTCCTTCCTCCTAGACTGTATCGTCATCCCGAAACATCTCTAATTCGTCCCATTCTCCCCATTTTTTCTTTTTTGAAAAAATCTTTTTTGTATACTTCTTCCATTCCACAAACCATCCATCCTTTTCCCGCAGCACTATATTTTCTCCGGCTTCCCAACCAGTTTCATCCAATATTCCCTCCTCTGTAACATACCCCTTCTGCTGTGATCTCAGCTGTTCCATCTGCTCTTTCCAGTCTGTTTCCATCAGCATTTGAATCTGTTTCATTGAATAATTTTCCTGCATGGAAATCTTATGCAGCTCATATGCCAGAAATACACATTCTTTCTCTTGATATTCTGCCCGGCTGACAAAATATTCTGCCAGATGCCGGAACTCGTTCGTCGTCTCTTTTGCATAACGCGGCAGAAAACAGAAAAAGAACACTCCCTTTTCATAATAAATAAACTCTGGATCAAGGATCACCTTGTTTTCACTTAAAAAGTACTTTTTCATTTCCTTCATAACGGTCAGAAGCTGATATAAAAATGCTTTCAATTCTTCATACCCAATGGGAATCTTTTCATATTTTGTTTTCATTGAAACTTTACAACTGATATCGTAATAGTACTGACTGTTCTCCCCGGCTCCTCTGCCACGTACCTCAAGCAGACCTGGAATTTTATTTTCCCTTAGCATATGCATTTGATAATCCTCTTCATAAATGCCCGCCTCTTCGATAAGTAAGTATGTCTTGTCAAGATTTCTTTTAACCTCCGTCTTCATGTATTCCTGCCTTTCTCATATTTCTGATAAATTTCTCCGGCTCTGTCACAGCCGCACTCTGGCTCACAGAAATTTTCATTTTCCCTTTCCATGCAATCCCTTGTACAGTAATCTTTTGATCGGTCTCCTCAATCGTCAGATTCACTGCTGAAAATAACAGCATCCTTTTCCTTGCCGCAATTTCAAACGACTGCTCTGCCTCCGCAATAGTACAAGCTTCCGGACTTCTTTTTTTCTGGCTATGCACAACTGCCGCCTCATAGGCAGTTCCCATCAGAATATTTTTATCATGATAATAAAACACTCCTCTGATAACTAAAAAAAAGCTAAGAAAAAATACGGAACATGCAACCGCCGCCTCTGATATGATACCCTCAAGTAGGACACAAAAATATAAAAACCTACTTGGGGGTAT
>OGZD01000206.1_pt1 | contig 72657 bp, 88 predicted proteins | sample 1576701 | NCBI WGS metagenome assembly OGZD01 (sample SAMEA3541487, study PRJEB24748) | human gut metagenome | biome: human gut; feature: human-associated habitat; material: faeces | place: China | collected 2012
AGATCGGGGAAGTGAAGGCCGAGCTTTCCGGGCTCAAGGCCGAGGTCGCGGGCACCAACCAGCGTCTCGACGACATCGTGATAACGCAGCTCAAGGATCATGGAAAACGCCTTGCAGCACTGGATGTCCGTATCGTCGCGCTTGAAGCTGCGGAGAACAAACGCGCCGGGGGGCTGTCCGTCCTTGCTGGCGTGGCTGCTGTGGCCGGCAGCCTCGGCGCGCTCATCATGAAACTGATCGGCCCAATGTGAGCTGCAGGGAATAGAAAAGAGGGAGCCCCCGACCGTGAGGAAGGGGGCTTTATTTTTTGTTATTTACTATTTGTTATAGATTGACATACAAATAAATATCATCCCAGACAATTTGCGGAGGTGCGCTATGGGTATTTTCTATCACCAGTTTACTGCGTTCGGAGCTGCTGCACAGCCTATGCATGCCGCAGCTGTTCAGCTTGCCACTGCCTGCGCACAACATTTCGCGATGATTGCTGCATGGCATATAGGTATAGGGAATAGTTCGTGTCGAGCTGCAGTGGCCGTGAACTCCCCTTTTTATCCAGCGATTATTGGGCAACCTTTTGGAGCAATGTATGGAAATTCTCAATTGGCGATCCAAGCTATTGCTCTGGGGCATGGGGGGGCTGCGCTGGGAGGACATGCTGAGCGAGCCGCGTTGAGTGCGGGAGCTATACCTGGTCTCCCCCCCGTGCCGCTATACACGGTTGTCCCGGGCATTGGAAATCTGCAAGCGGTTTTATATGTTGATCTTGCACCTTGTCTTAATTGTCAGTTTTGGCTCAACGGATTGGGGGGAGGTGTGCCAAACCCGTATAACGGTATTATCAATGGGTTAGGGGCAACAACTAATCTTCATGTATGGTATCGCTGGCCATATACGCCAGCAGGTGTCGCCGCGATGGTTGCCTTTCACGGAAATCCGCTTCCCGCCCAAGTGGGGATCATTGCGGGTTGGTAGCAACGCAACGTGTTAATAAAGTCAAGCGCACTCGAAATTTGTTCAGGGTGCGCTTTTTTTGTGCTTTGTTGCATTCTGCATACATGGCGAATGAACAGAACCTGAAGCCCGCTCGAACCAAGAGCGAAGCAAGAGAAAGAGGCCGGAAAGGTGGCATCGCTTCGGGTGAATCCCGGCGCGAAAAAGCGACTCTCCGAGAATGCCTTGATCTGTTGCTGACGCGGAAGATGGGAGACGGGGGACGCAGCGGCGCGGAAATCCTTGCCGCCGCCCTGTTCAAGAAGGCCGCGAAGGGAAGCGAGAGGGCGTTTGAGCTGATCCGCGATACCGTGGGCGAGAAGCCGTCGGATCGCATCGATCATACAAGTTCCGACGGTTCCATGTCTCCCTATCGGCTGACGCCCGCTGAGGTGGCTCAGGAGCTTATCCGCCAATCCGAGGAACTGGAGGGAGAAGAGTGAGCTTCCCCACGCTTGAGCAGTACGCCCGCGCCAAGGGAGCGGCGACCCGCGTTCCCCGCGTCATCCTGCCGTACCACCGCAAAATGTATGCGGCCATCACATCATGGGCTGCCGGCACGTTGCCCGGCGGCGCACGGAATCTTGCGATCACGATTCCTCCCCGCCACGGCAAGACGCTCGCCGCGCACGACACCGTGGAATGGCTGTTCGGCATGGTTCCTGAGAGCCGTTGGCTCTATACGGCATACAGCGCGGATTTGGCCGTTTCCCAGACCATGCGCATACGGGATGCGCTGGTGTCCGACTGGTACCGCCGCATGTTCCCGGACACGCAGGTGAGGGGCAACCGTCAGAACTTCGTGACCACGGCGGCGGGCGGTGAACTGTACGGCGTAGGCATGATCGGGACGCTTACCGGGTTTGGTGCCGGGAGGAAGCGCCGGGAGTTCGGCGGGGCCATCGTCATTGACGATCCCCTGTCCGCCGAAGAGTCACGCAGCGCGACCAGACGCGCCCACGTCAACGAATGGTACACGCAGACGCTCAAAAGCCGCCGCAACCACGACGGCACCCCGATCCTGCTCATCATGCAACGTCTGCATACCGAAGACCTCGTTGGGCATGTGCTCGCTACCGAACCGGGGCTGTGGCGCGTGTTGAAGCTCTCGGCGATGGATGAAGCCACGGGGGAAATGCTCTGGCCTGAGACGTTCAGCCGCGAGTCGGCGGAACTCATGCGCGAAGTGGACCCCATGACGTTCTATGCGCAGTACCAGCAGGAGCCGATGATCCCCGGCGGGGCGATGATCAAGAAAGAGTGGTGGCAGTGGTTCGATTTTGATGGGCAATACCGCTTTGACGGGATGCTCTTTGCTACGGCGGATACCGCATACAAGGCCAAGTCCACGGCTGACGCCTCGGTCATCCGGGTGTGGCACGGGACACGGAACGCCCTTGATTGTGTGGATTGCGCCTATGGGCGTTGGGAATTCCCGGAACTGCTGCACGCCGCCCAGCTTGTCTATGAACGCTGGAAGGAGCGGGGCCTGCGCCAGTTCTTCATTGAGGACAAGGCGACGGGCACCCCGCTGGAGCAGACGCTGCGGCGGCAGGGCGTCCCGGCCTACGGGTGGCGTCCGGCTGACTTCGGTTTCCCCGACGACAAGGTTTCCCGCGTGCAGGAATCGGCGTGGGTGGTTGCGGGCGGCCGTGTCCGGCTTCCCCGTGGCGCCGAGCACGCGCAGGTGTTGGTGGACGAGGCGGCGCGGTTCATGCCGGATATGAGCCACGCACACGATGACCATGTGGACACGCTGACGATGGCCGTCAGCATTTGGCGTTATGCAGGAGGTCAGGCATGAGCCGTTTTCCCATCCGTTCCAGCCGCCGGGTCGTCGTCCGGCGTCAGCCGATCCGCAACATGATGCTGGACGGCGGCGGGGCATCCGGGAACGGGGACCGCGGGTCCATGCAGCACGCCGCGCAGCGCACCAGCAACCCCTATTACAGCAACAATTTTTGGTACCGCTGGCAGGAGTACACGCGCTGGTACATGACGAGCTGGGAGGCCCGGAAGATCATCGACATCCCCGTGGACGACGCCCTGCGCCTGCCCTTTGAAATCACGGGCGTTGATACGGCATTGTCCACGGACCTGCGCAGCGCCTACGAAGCCTTTGACCTCGACCGCCAGAACCGCCGGGCCCTGATTCAGGAGCGGCTTTACGGCGGGTGCTGCCAGACCATCGTGATCAAGGGCGAGGAGGACGAGAGGCTGTCGGATCGGCTTTCCCTTGAGCGCATCCGGCGCGGCGATCTCGAAGCCTTCAACGTGGTCGACGTGTCGCGCATCACCCGGCCCGACTACGATCAGAATCCGTTTTCAGCGGGCTATGACCGGGCGGAACGCTACATCATTCAAGGGGTGGAAGCCGACGTTTCCCGGCTGGTCGTGTTCGACGGCTCGCCGCTCATCAACCGGGCGGCCATGAACATCCTCCAGAACTTCCGGTACAACCCTGCGGGATTTGGGGAATCGAAGCTCGCGCCGCTGTACGATCTGCTGGTGCGCGTGGTCGGGACGCAGCAGGCGGCCTACCACCTCGTCAACATGGCTTCGGTTCTTTTGGTGCGGACAAGCAACCTCATGGCGTTGCAGGCCACGGACAGCCCCGCGCTCACCAAGCTGGAAGAGATTTGCAAACAGATTTCGCTCTATCGGGGGGCCGTCATCGACAATCCGAACGCCGACGTGCAGCAGCATGCCGCCTCGTTCGGGAGCGTCCCCGAGCTGGTGATGTCCTTTGCGCAGCTTCTCAGTGCGGCCTCGGACATCCCGGCGACGCGGTTCCTCGGGCAGGCCCCGGGCGGGCTCAACGCCACCGGGGAAAGCGACCTCCAGAACTACTACAACATGATCGACGCCTTCCAGCGTCTGCGGATCAAGCCCGTTGTCCTGAAACAGCTTTCCGTCATCGGGCCGCACCTCATGGGGTTCGAGAAGTGGCGGGAGGCGTCGAAGTCGCTGGACATCGTTTTCCCGCCGCTCTGGAACGAGTCGTCGCAGGTCAAGGCGGAGAACGCCCGCACCTACGCGGAACTTTTCCGGGTGCTGTACGCCGATGGCGTCATCAAACGGGATGTCGTGGTTAAGGAACTCATCCAGCGGGGCGTGTTCCAGACCGGGGAGCAGGTGAAGGATTTCCTTGCCGAGGAAGAGGATTCCCCGGACGCCGCAGACCTCATGCAGCCCGTTGATCCGTCCGGCCCGCTGGCGGAACTGGAAAAGCTGGCTGCCGCAGGGAGGGCCGTCTGATGCCGTCGGTTCTCGTCCTCAACGCCAAGAGAACCCGAAAGCTGCCGGGCGTCCGTTCCCCGAAGCCCGTGGAAGTCCGGGCGCGCCGGGCGATCGATTCCCTGATGGCGCCGATGCTGGCGGACGTCGCGGCGCGGCTGGCCGGGCTGGATTCCATGACCCGCATTGCCGACGTGATTCTGGCCCTGCGCGGGGCGCAGGAGGTCTGGGAGCGGGCGTTTTCATGGAAGGCGGAAGGGCTGGCCGGGCGTTGGGCGCTGGATGTGGACGTCATCGCCAAGGAGAAGCTGGGGCGGGCCGTGGGCAAGGCCCTCGGCATCGACATGGCCATGATTCTGGACGCCCCGGACGTCGCGGTATCGGTGCGTCTGGCTTCGATGGAGGCGGCGCAGCTTATCCGCACCATCCCCACGGACTACATCGGGCGCGTTTCCCGGGCGGTCTATCAGTCCATGCGCCAGCAGCCGTTCCCGGAAGGCCGGACGCTGGCGGAGGAAATCCATCTGCTCGGCCGCGTCACAAAGGAGCGGGCGCAGGTCATCGCGCGGGACCAGACCAGCAAGATGAATACGAACATCAACCAAATCCGTCAGACCGCGCTCGGCATTCAAGAATACATCTGGCGGACGTCCGAAGACAGCCGCGTGGTGGGCGCGCCGGGTGGGAAGTACCCGCAGGGGAACGCCATGCACGGAAACCACTACGTGCGGAACGGGAAAATTTTCCGGTGGGACGAACCGCCGGACGACGGACACCCCGGCTGGCCGATCCAGTGCCGCTGCGTGGCGTTGGGCGTCGTGGACCGCAGCCAGCTTCGGGAGGTGGCGCAGGTGGGGAAATGGTCAGGGCCGCAAACGGGCTGGAGGCTGGTGTGAAGGCATTCCGCAACAGGCAGAGGATCGCCAACTGGCGCGAGGATAAAAATGGGTTGCTGACCGTCACGGTCTGTGTGCTGAAAGAAGGGGTTTACCCCTACGGCGCGGACGAGTGCGAAGGGCTTCCCGATACGCTGGCGGGACGCGGCACGGTCATGGAATTCATCCCGGCGGCGGAGTTCACCCCGGAAGCCATGAAAACGCTTGAGGGCAAGCCCGCGACCATCATGACCGATGAAGAGGACGCCCACGAGTGGCGGACGCCGGACAACGCCATGAAGGACGGTTTGACGGTGGGGGCCGTGGCGGGGACGCCGTGGGTCGAGGGGGACGAATTGCGCTGCGACCTGCTCCTTTCCGACCGTGACGCCATCGACGCCGTGAAGCGTGGAAAACTGGCCGAGGTGTCCGCAGGGTATGAAGGCGAAATCACCTATGGCGACGGGACGTTCAACGGCGAGGCGTATCAGGCCCGGCAATCGGACTTCCGGTTCAACCACATCCTGCTCCTTCCTTCAGGCGCGGCGCGGCTGGGGCCGGACACACGAATCATCAACAAAAGGACGACGAACATGGCTGAGTACACTGTGAAGCAGCACTTCAAGAATGGGGCCCGGACGTTCCGTTTCACCAACGAAGCGGACAAGGAAGAGGCCGAGCGCATGGCGAACGAGGCGGCTGAGGAGGCCAAGGTTTCCTCGGCGGAAGAAGTTGAAAACGCGATGAAACGTTGCAACGAACTCAAGGAAGAGATCGAGGTCAAGAATGCCGAGCTTGAAGAGGCGAAGCAGGTGATCGTCGACTACAAGGAGCAGATCGACAAGCTGCTCGATCCCGAATCGCAGGAACAGCTTGCCGCCGAACTGCTGGATCAGGCCGCCGCCGAAGAAGAGATCATGGAGTCCGAGGTGGACGAGTCCGAACGCGACGAACTGGAAAACCGCGTCAAGAACTGCAAGCTCCGCGCCGGACGCCGCAAGGCCATTGTGGCCCACGTCATGAACAAGCGCGGCGTGATAGTCGATGACAATTGGACGGACGAGGGCATCGGGGCCGCGTTCGCCGTGCTGGCGGCTTCCGCCAAGGCCAAGCTCGGCAACCGAAAGCCGCGCAAGGCTCCGGGCAGTGATCCCGTGAGGGTGATGAATGCGAACATCGGCGATCCGTTCGCCCGCATGATGGCCTTCAAGAACCGCAAGGGGGACAAGTAATGAGCGTCTATACCGGATCGAACAACGGCTTCATGCAGGCTGCCTACGTTGACCAGCAGGGCACGGCGTTGCCGGGCGATCTCGCCTATGCGTCCGACGTCGACCTGATCGACGCCTGCGTCGTGTCGATGCCCGCTGGAAGCGAGGGGGATTTGCTTCCCGTCGGCGTCGGCGTGGTGGGCGCGTACAGCGCGGACGCTTCCCGTCCCGGCATGACTTCCGTCAAGGTTTCCCCCGTCGGCGCGGACACCACCGCCGCGCAGCTCTACGGCGTGACCGTCAGGAACCAGCAGTGCCGCACCGACGGGAACAACGTATCTGGCTGGGGCGACGGCGACGTCTGCAACGTCATGCGCACGGCCCGCGTCGGAGGCCGCATCTGGGTGACGGCCGGGAACGCGGCTACGGCGAACACGGCGGCCCATCTCGTCGTCAAGGACACCACGTCCCACGGTTTGCCCGTCGGTTCGTTCGTGGGCACTGAAATCACGGGCGATACCGTCGCCCTCACCAACGTCCAGTGGGTCACCGCCGCCTCCGCCGGCAGCCTTGGCCTTCTCGAAATCATCTAGGTAAGGGGGAACACCAATGCCTATCACGTACGGAAGTCATGAAAACGTCACCGCTTCCGATATCGCGTTCAGCATCCACACCGCCGTGGACGCCGCCTTCTATGATGTCCTGTACCCTGAGCACGAGTGGTACAACGTCCTGTCCGAAGACCAGATCATGCGCGACATCAACCCCGGCGCCACACAGTACGCCTACATCAGCCGCGACAGGCAGGGGGCCGCATCGTTCATCGGCAATGGCCCGAACGCCAATATCCCGATGGTCGCGCAGTCCGCCGGGGCGGTGAACGTGCCCGTGGCCTACGCCGCCGTCGGTGCGGTCATCACCAACGAAGACGCCCGCGAATACACGTTCGGTTTCAACGGGAACCTGTCTCAGGATCTCGGCGAAACCATGCGCGTGGCTTGCGACAACCTGACGGAGCAGTCTTTCTTCTACGGCAACGCGGACATGAACTTCCAGCCGTTCCTGAATTACGCGGGTGTCACGGCGACCACGGTTCCGCAGGGCGAATCCGGGAAGACGGAATGGAAGGACAAGACGCCGCTCGAAATCTTCAACGACATCAACAACGCGCTGACGAAGATGTGGCAGGACTCCCGAACCATCTTCAAGCCGACGATCATCTATGTGCCGCTGGCGCAGTACGCGCTGCTGTCGCAGCCCGCCGTCATCGGCGGCGTGGGGATGCTGACCAGCATCAAGGAATACACCATCGCCAACGCGACCGTGGCGGGCATCGCCGGGAAGCCGCTGGAAATCCTCCCGTTGCGCTACCTCGCGGGTGCGGGGGCGAGCGGGGCCGACCGCATGATTGTGTGGGACCGTGACCGCCGGAACCAGTGTATGCCCATGCCGATGCCCTACACGCTGCAGGCTCCGGTCCCGGCTCCGCTGGCCGCCGCGTTCTACGCCGAAATGAAGATCGGTTCGTTCCATGTGCGGCAGGCCGGTTCCATCGCTTACTATGACGGTATCTAAGGGGGAAGCCATGAGCAGCGTCATCACCAACCGTATGGATCGCCCGTGGACGTTTGTAGCGCCGGGGTGGGCCTTTTCCTTCACGCTCAAGCCGCTGGAAATGCGCGTCCTGTCCGATGAAGAGGCCAAGGCCGTGAGCGCGAACCCTTCCGTGGCCCGGCTTGTCGATTCCGGCTTGCTGGCTATGGATACGCCGAAAAAGGACGCCGAAGCCGTGAACACCGTGGCGCAGACGCAGAAGCGCGTGAAGGACGCGGAAAAGAGCGAAGTCCTGACCGCGCCGTCCGGCAACAAGGCCGCCACCGTGAAGACGGAAATCAAGGGCACGTCCACCGTGCTCGTGAAGTAGGGGGAGAGCCATGTCCGTCACCGTCGAAGCCTTCCGCGCGGCGTTCCCGGAGTTCGCCGACGTGCCCGACGCGGCGGTGGCGGGCGCGCTCGAAACGGCGTCGCTGTTGTGGAATCCCGGCAGGCTCGGGAAGTTCTGGGAACGCATCGTCATGCTTTCCGTGGCCCATCGCCTCGCCGTGCGCTTCAACATCGGGCGGGCGCTGAACGCGGCGGGGATGAAGGGCGCGGAGGCGGGCGTCGTCAACAGCCAGAGCGCGAGCACGAGCAGCCTGAGCGTCACCAACGCCAACAATGGGATGGTGACGGGAACCGATCCGTTTCAGGCGGACTACGCGCGCACCAGCTACGGTCTGGAATTGCTGTCCCTGCTCGAACTCATCATGCCGCACGGCTATGTGGTGAAGTGACATGATCTCCATCAAGCTGAACCGCAAGAACCCCGGCGGGCTGAAAGGCTTCTCGAAACGTCTTGAGGCGCTGGCCGGGAAAGAGGTCGCCGTGGGGTTCCCGCGCGGCGGGAGCGGCCTCGGCAATCCGCACTATAAGAACGGGGCCAGCATCCTGCTGGTGGCCGTGGCCAACAACTACGGTCTGGGCGTCCCGCGCCGGGCGTTCATGGAACTGGCGGCGGAAAAAATCCGCAAGTGGTTCCCCGAGTACATGCGCACGGCCATGCCGGACGCGGAAGCGGGCAACACGGACATTCATGACGTGCTGGAAACCGCCGGGAGCGTCGGCGCTGATCTGGTCAAAGAAGCTATCGCCGATGGGGACTGGGAACCCAATGCGCCTGAAACCATCAAGCGCAAGAAGGGTTCGGACAAACCGCTGATCGATACTGATGCCATGCGTCAGGCGGCGACATGGCAGGTGAGGGACAGGTCATGAGCATGTTGCCTATGGATTTTTCATCCGTCCTCGACTCGTTTTCCCGGTCCGTCATTGTGACGGACACCACCGGGGCGCACGTCAACGGGGTGTGGGTTGAAGACGGGCCGGGGACGACGCGCACCGTTTCCGCCATCGTCCTCGCCATGTCGTTCGAGGAGCTCCAGTTCTACGCCGAGGGGGACAGTTCCGCCGCGGGCATCACCCTGACCACGGATGAAGAGCTGTTTTTCACGGACATCAACGCGGAAGGGCTGGAGCGGCGTCAATCCTATGTCGAGTACGGGGGCTACCGTTTCCGCGTCGCCGGGACGGGGTTCATGCAAAAGAACACCTTGCACAACATCTACGCCTGCGTCCGGTACTTCGAATGAGCGGGCCTTTGGCAAAAACGCTGACCGTGGACGCGGTCAACACGCTGCTGGCGGACTACCTGACCTCCGTTTTCCAATGGGAAGCGGGGCGGGTGGTCGTCGAGACGCAGGCCGGGCCCCGCCCTCCGAGCGGCGTGTACGCGACGCTCTGGTGGAAAGGGCAGGAACTGCTCCAACAAGGGATGGGTGATTTCACCCTCCCGGAATCGCCGGAGGACGAGGGCGTCCAGTCCCTCGGCAACGAAGCGCTCTGTACGGTTCAGGTTTCCGTCCGGGGGCCGAACGCCTACAGCCTCGCCAGCGAAGCCCGGTACGGCCTTGAGGCTGCGGAACGCTTTTTCGACCTGTGGCGCGTCCTCGGGTTCGCCGGATGCGGCCCGGTGACCGATCTGTCCGGCCCGCTCGGCGGACGCATCCAGCAGCGCGCTTTCTTCGACATCACGTTTTACGCCCTGTTCGGCAGGGCCTACCCGCTGGAGTGGTTCGACGCCTCACAGTGGGCCATCAACAACGAATCCCTGCAACTTCCCAAGGAGGAAGCCCCATGCCTGTGAGCCCTGTGGTCTGCCCGAAGGAACCCCTTTCGCGCGACCTCGACGTTTCGGTAAGCATCTCCCGCCCCATCACGGAGATCGCCACGGATATGACCATGATCTGTTTTGTGACTCCCGACGTGGAGTTCTCCGCCGGGAACGGGCGGGTGCAGTTCTTCAGCACGATGAAGGCCCTTTCCGCCGCCGTGCCCGCCAACAGTGCGGCCTATTGGGCCGGGAACGCCTTCTTCTCCCGAGACGACCGCCCGAAGACGCTGGCGGTGGGGCGCGTCTTCACCGAGCCCACGGCCGCCGAACTGACGGGCGGGCAGGTGGCGCTTTCCGGCCTTGCGAACGTCACGGAAGGCGCGTTCGACATCGAGGTGAACGACGCGCTGGTGTCCGTCTCCGGGCTGTCTTTCGACGGCACGCCCACCATCGCCGAGGTCGCGGAAGTCCTGAACACGGCGATGGCCTCCAAGGGTGTCACCGTTGCGGCATCCGGCAATGCGCTCCGGCTCGTCACCACGCAGGCCGGGGACGGCGCGTCCCTCGGATACGCCGCGGCGCCGTCTTCCGGCACGGACGTTTCCGCGCTGCTCGGGCTTACGTCCGCCAGGGCCGCCAGCAATATCCCCGGATACACGCCGGGCGATCTGGTTTCGGAGATCGGCCTTATCCAGACGGCGGCCCGGTGCTCTGGGAACGCGGTCTACGGCTGGGCCATTGACGCGCAATACCGCGACACCGACGAGCAGAAGGCCGTGGCGGATTGGGCGGAAGGGCAGAGCCCGGCCATCTTCGGGGCGTGCACCAACGCGCCCAACGCCTACGATACCGCGAACACCACGAACATCGGCTACTATGCCATGAACAGCGGATACCGCCGCACGTTTACGTTCTACCACGACAACCCGCAGGTCTACCCGGAAATGTCCTATCTGGCGCTGGCCCTTTCGGTGAACTACGCCCTGAACAACTCCACGCTGACCATGAAGTTCAAGCAGCTTCCGGGCATCAGCACCGTGCCGTTGACCGAGACGCAGCTCGCCGCGCTGGAATCCCGGCGCATCAATACCTACGTCTCCATCGGGAACACGAGTTCCGTCATCCGGGAAGGGGTGCAGGCCGCGTCGGACTGGTTCACCGATTCGCTCGTGAACCTCGACAACTACAAGGAAGAATTGCAGGTCGAGGTCTACAACGTGTTCCTGCGCAACAAGAAGGTGCCCTACACGCAGGCCGGGCAGAACCTGCTGGTTTCCGCCGCCGCCAAGATCAATCGGCGCTACACGGACAACGGGACATTCGCCCCGCGTGACGTCGAATCGGACAACACTGAGACGGGATACGACACGCTGCCCGCAACCTCCATCACTCCGGCGTCCGTCGCCGGGGCCACCATGTCGGAACGCGCGGCCCGCATCGCGCCGCCCATCGCCATCACCGCCTATGAGGCCGGGGCCTTCCATAGCGTGGCCATCGCCGTGTCCGTGTACAACTAGGAGCGCAGCACCATGAGAAAAGTCTACAATCAAAAGAACATGTCCCTGACCATCGACGGGGTGAACATTCAGGATTTCCACGAGGGGGCCACCTTCGTCTACACGTGGGACGGCGGCGAAGTGGACAAGACGCAGGGCACCGACGGCGCCGGGATCAACATCGCCACCAATCAGGGGGCGACTTTGCAGTTTACGCTCCGGGAGACGAGCAGGTCCATCAAGTTCCTGTCCGACCTGCGGCTGCGGCAGGAGAACGGCGGCGCGGGCGTGACCGTGGTGGCCCGCACGGGCGCGGACATCCTGCTGACCATGACGGAGGGCTATATCAGCCGACCCGGACAGCTCTCCACGGGCGACAAGAAACAGGGCTCCATGCAGTTCACCATCACGTCCGCCGAGGACGAAACCGCAAACCTTTCTTCCTCCCTTTCCTCGCTGTTCTAACGCATTATCACCGATAGGAGTTCTTCCATGAATGTCTCTGGACTGGGGAGCTTTTCCCTTGATGGCGTCATCTACCGTTTCGAGGCCCTGAACCCGCTTGAGGCCATGCGTTTCGGCAACCGGGTGTTCAAGGTCTTCGGCCCCGCGCTGCTCTCCTTGGCGTCCGCGAAAAAGGACGGCGGGGAAATGGCGGGGGAGGGCGTGCTTGCGTCCCTTGCGCCCGCGCTTTCCGAGATGGATGAGGACAAGGTGTCCCTTCTTGTCGAGGAGGCCCTCCGGCGCTGCTACACGCCGCAGAACGAAGCCCTGCGCGACGAGGTCGTTTTCAACCGCTGGTTCATGGAGCACCCTGATCAGCTCTATGGCGCGGGGCTGCTCGCCGTCTGGCATCTGGTGAAGGATTTTTTTCCGAAAACGCTCGCTACGTTGAAAGTGCCCTCCCTGACGTAGCTGTAGACGGTGCCGTTTCCATCCCGGTTCCCGAGGGTTGGGAAGAGTACGCGGCCCTGAGCCGCATCGTCGGCGCGGGGCTGTGCCGCTACTCCGATCTGACTGACGGGACCCTTTCCATCAGCGGCTATTTCGACCTGCTGCGGCTGGCGGACTGGCGCGAGTACGCGGAAGCCTACGCGCGAGCGCAGGCAAAGGACTGAGCATGATTGTTGAAGAACTGGTGACGCTGCTCGGCGTGGAGCTTTCCCCCGGCGCAAAGGAAAAGTTGCAGGCGTTCGACAAGGGGCTGGATGCGGTCGTGTCCCGCGTCAAACAGGCTTCCGTCGTGCTCACCGCCGCGGCGGGCGGCATGGCCCTGTACTTTTCCAATGCGGTGAACGGCGCGGCGGACTTGCAGATGCTTTCGGACACCACGGGCGTCAGCACGACCAAGCTGCAGGAATGGGCCTACGCCGCGAACGCGATGGGGGTATCCGCTTCCGCCGTGCAGTCCGACCTTGCGAAGATGGAGAAGCAGGCCCGCTGGACGGGCCGGACGCTGGAGAGCTACGCCAACCAGTTCAAAGGCATGGATGCGGCCACGGCGAATATCTGGGGGGATGCCTATGGGCTTTCTTCGGAAACCGTGCTGCTGCTCCGGCAGGGGGCCGACGGCATCGCCAAGCTTAAGGCGGAAGCGCATGACGTCGGCGCGATCATCCCCCCGGAAACCGTGAAGCGGGCATCGGAATTCAAGGCGCAGGTCGTCCAGATCACGACCATGATCCGGGGGATGGCGACCACGATTGCGCTGGCGGCGTTGCCGCAGGCGGAACGGCTGGTAGCTACGTTCAAAGGCTGGATTTCTGAAAACAGGGAATGGATACGGCTCGGCATTGGCAAGATCATCGAAGGAATGGGGACGGCCTTTGAGCGTGTATGGAAAGCCGGGAAGCGGCTGCTTGATTGGATCAAGGATGCGCTGGGGCCTGTTGGTGATTTCTTTAGTGAGCTTGGGAAAGGTGCGGACTGGTCAAAGCTGCTGACCGGGGCGCTTATCCTTTTGTTGGCGGCTTTTGCCCCTTTGATTGCCAATGTAGCCCTGATTGCTGCGGGCTTCGCACTGGCGAGCGCGGTTGTCGAAGATTTTTTTGGGTTCCTGGAAGGCAAGGACAGCATTATCGGGCGCCTCATCGCCTCGGTCAAAGAATGGTTTGCCGATCTCGGTGAAAAGTTTCCGGCCCTGAGAGCGATGATTGAAGACATCGCAGGATTTGTCGGCGGAATCCTGAAACGTAATCTCGACTCTGTAAAAGAGGTCATCGAGCTTATCAGCAAGATCTTTGATGGTTTTTGGGGAAAAGTACAGTCCGGTATCGAAAAAGTTGCAGAGCTGGGTAATGATTTGGCAAGGCTGCTCGGCTATAAAGATGAAGCTCAAGAAGAGAAAGACAAGAAGCTCAAAGAAGGAGAAAAAGAGATTTCAGATGGCCTTGAACAGCGCACAGATGCATCAAAAGTCCCGGTGGGACAGGCGGGTTTGCAGGCTGTGCGTGATTCTTTGTCACCGGATAGGAGTAAAAGGACAAAAGAGACGCAAACTTCACCCTTTGCGTTAGGTACATTTGCGGAGCAGGTCGCGGCGTATGGCCAGCAGCGTCCCGGCGGGGTGAAGGTCTCTCCGGGCGGGCAGATGTCAATGCGAGTACCGCAAAAGAATGGCCCGACCGTGACTGATAACCGTGAATACAATGTTTATCAGACGATAACCCCGTCCGATCCCCGACAAGCTGCTGAGCAGGCAGCACGGTCTTTCAGTGAGATTGCACAGATAAACACGCCGGGTCTGAACGCGGCGGTGGTTTATTGAGGAGGAGAGGATGGCTGATTCGCTCACATCGTCCACAGTCCAGTCCGGAGAATCCGCCGCGATTGTCCGCAAAGGTGTTGCCATTGCGGGCATTCAGGTTTCCGTCAAAAAGAGCGAGGCGCACACATACACGTCGCAGGCTACGGAATTGGCGATGGAGTCGGGCGCAACGGTGACGGATCACGTTATCCTGAAGCCCGTGACGCTGGCGGTCACGGTAGCCATGACCAACGCCGGAGACGGCGCGGACGCGGCGAGGGATGCGTTCGAGTCTTTCGTGGAGATGCGGAAGGCCCGTGAACCCGTCGAAGTGATCACCGAACACGCCATCTATACGAATATGGTGATCACCAGCCTGACGCCGACACACTCCGCCCCCTATAAAGGGGCGCTGGAAATCGGGATCACTTTCCAGCAGGTCAATTTTGTCGAACTGCAAAGTGTCGGGCGGTCGCCGTCGGCGCTGAAAGGAAGTGCGAAAAAGACAGGGGCTGCCCCGGTGCAGAGCGGAAAGGTGGAAGCGAGCGAACCGAATAAGACTTATCTGGCGGAACGGCTGGATGCGTGGAAGAAGAAATAAGAAAGCCCCGCATAAAGCGGGGCTTTCTTATTTCTTCTTCTAAACCGCCTACACGGCGGATAACCCATCGCTACTTACTTGTACCGATGCAAGCCTTCTACCACCTTCGCGGCGGATATACCCTCTTTAACAAGAGTAGGGGAAGACCTTCTAAGCCGCCTACACGGCGGATAATCGAGGAACCTTTTATGCTTGTAATGCCTGGATGGCCGTATCGGGTGATCTTTCAAAAATCCGTATCAGTGCAGCTGCAGGGCCTGTCGGTTGCCTCCGGTTCTGTTCCCAGTTCTGGAGGGTTTTGACGCTCACTCGGAGGAGCAACGCGAACTCGCTCTGAGAGAGCCCGGTCTGTTCACGAACGCTTTTCACGTCCGGCCCGGAAATCTTGAATGAGCGGGAAGGGAAGGCCTGCCCTTTGGCTATGCTTGCCGCCTCCTTAAGGCTTGCCGTTAGATCGGCAAACAAATCCTTATCCATGTGCCAACTCCTTGACCAGTTCTCTCAGTATGCTGGTTTCCTTGTCTGTGAGAGTATCCTTTTTGTTTTTGGGATAAATGACTTCTAAACCGCCTACACGGCGGATAACTAAAAGCGGAGGCGTTCGCGTCATCTATTATTCTTCTAAACCGCCTACGCGGCGGATAACTATCTTTCTCCTATACCTTGCACCATTCCATACTTCTAAACCGCCTACGCGGCGGATAACATAGTGCTCATGTGCATCTTGCTTTCCGGGGTCTTCTAAACCGCCTACGCGGCGGATAACAGGTCGGGGTACAGGTCTTCAATGTTTACTTTCCTTCTAAACCGCCTACGCGGCGGATAACATTCACCATCTCTTCTATGAGAGTCTTCAATACTTCTAAACCGCCTACGCGGCGGATAACCAGAAATTTTTGATAGTCACTCCTTTGTTTCTAGGGTGTTGCATCGAGATTTTCGCCAAAACCTTCGTTTTCAGGACAACTTTCCAACCACCTTATTCCAAAAGATTTTCCCGGACAACTTTTTTATGAAGCCGGAAGAACCCATAAGAAAGTATGGGGAGTACCGTTACTGGCTGTAATAGGCTCTTTCAGTAAGTAAGTATTGACATTTTCACAAATTTATGGCGTTGTCCTTTCACGGTGCTCGTAACACCTCAAACAGGCGGACAACGCCACCCGACAGTATGGCTCTTTTTGTGCCCTTTTGCCAAAGTCAAGACTCTTTTTGACTGCGGTTTTTTGCTATACTTGCATCTTCTCGATGCCGGGTGTGCCCGATATGTCCAAGGCTTCGGCCTAAAGGCGGGCAGCCGCTCCTGTTTGGCGGTTACGAACACCCGGCATCGTCATTCGTAGGCGGTGCCAATTCCAACAAACAGGAGTGGCACATGTCTCAGTCTCTTTGCTTCAACGATGTTCAATTTGATGTAATCCCTCAAAATTCGCAGCCTTGGGTAAGGGGGTACCAAATTGGTACGGCCCTTGGATACGGTGAAAACGCTGATGTTTCCATCCGTAAGCTCTACACCCGCCACGCCGACGAATTCACCCCCGCAATGACCGCCGTGGTCACTCTCCCGACGGAGGGCGGCCCGCAGGAAACCCGCATCTTCTCCCTGCGCGGCTGCCACCTCCTCGCGATGTTCGCCCGGACGCCCGTTGCCAAGGCGTTTCGCAAGTGGTGCCTTGATGTCATCGAGCAGTACGGCGACAGGGTGCCCGTTGCCGAGCCTGTGACGCTCAACGACGAGCTAATCAGCGCGGCGGAACGCGCGGAACTCAAGCTGATTGTGGACGCCAAGCTCTCCACCTACCCGGCGGCGGTGCAGGGAAAGGCCCGCGCCGAGATATGGGCGAAGTTCAACCGTCACTTCAGGATTGCCGAATACAAGCAGCTTCCCACCCGGCTCATGCCAGATGCCCGCGAGTTCCTGCTTGCCGTCAGTGTCCGTGCCATCAGCGCCATCCCCACGGCTGAGGCCGCGATTCCCCCGACGCCGCCCCGCTTTGACGAGACACCCTTCCTCCGGCTGGCGGAGGACATCCGTACCTTCCAGCAGACCTACCGCCGTAGCTATCAGCTTTTTTGGGGTCGGCTCTATCAGCTTGGTACCCCTGTTCTTGTCCAGCTCGAACAACGGGCCGCACTGGGGCAGGGAACGGCACCCTTCTCGGACATGACCATCCGTGGGCAATTTGACAGATTCCTTTCGGAACGCCTGATCGAAAGCCTCTCCTCGTTTGCCGAATCGCTTCCCGATAGGCACAACCCTGCAATGCTCCTGCTGGCTTCTGCCCGCGCCATGAACGCACGGTAGGAGGCGGATATGCTCACCACCCTCGACGTAGCCAAGGGAATGCAGCGCAAGCATTCCAAGCTCATACGGGATATAGACCGGGTTCGGTCCATCCTCCCGCCGGACTTCGCGGCAACAGCCTTCACCCCGGACGCGCAGATCAGCCCCGCCGGGAAGCGGCAACGGTTCTTCCACCTTACCCGCGACGCCTTGCCTTTCCTCTTCATGGGACAGGCTACGAAACATGAAATCCTGTGGATGATGGACACCATTGAGGCATTGTAACGAAACAGCCCCCAACCGTGAGGAAGGGGGCTGTTTTTATGGTTTGCCCCGGAGCTTCCTCAGGCTTCATAAAAAAGTTGTCCGGGAAAACCTTTTGGAATAAGGTGGTTGGAAAGTTGTCCTGAAAACGAATGTTTTGGCGAAAATCTCGATGCAACACCCTAGAAACAAAGGAGTGACTATCAAAAATTTCTGGTTATCCGCCGCGTAGGCGGTTTAGAAGCGAAACGATGCGCGTTGATTATCCTCGTCCGCGTTATCCGCCGCGTAGGCGGTTTAGAAGCAGCCGACCAGCGGATGATCAAGGTGGAGTTGGTTATCCGCCGCGTAGGCGGTTTAGAAGCCCGAAGAGGCGTCCCTGGAAGAAGGATGGGTTATCCGCCGCGTAGGCGGTTTAGAAGCGATACCGCAACCGTCCGGGATGCTGTGGAACGTTATCCGCCGCGTAGGCGGTTTAGAAGACTCAAGAGACAGGCCAGCGCAATCACGGCGAGTTATCCGCCGTGTAGGCGGTTTAGAAGTTCCGCCGCGATAGTGCGCTGGGTCGTGCAGCGTTATCCGCCGTGTAGGCGGTTTGGATTGTCAAAAGCTCCGGCCTCATTCAGCAGCCGGGGCTTTTGTTTTGGAACTTGTTCAGGGTGAGGTAGACGCCGATTCCCGTCTATCCTCACCCTATGGCATACCTCCTTCCTCTCACATCGGACGGCGAGCGCACGTTTTCCGTGGTGCTCGGCTCCAACACCTATTTTTTCCGCTCATACTATGTGCGCGGGCAGGAATCCGCATGGCTGCTCGACATTTCCGACGCTGGCGGCTCTATGCTGGCGTCCGGGGTGAAGCTGGTCCCGGGGAGCCCGAACTGCCTTGCGGGCTATGGCGACGCCTTCAACGGCGAGAACATCGTGGTGGCCCTCTCGCGGGGCAGGCCCGGAGACGAGGAGGCCCCCGGCGATACGCTCAACGTCCTGTGGTTCCCGGAAGGGGAGGAATCCCCGTTCACGCTCGGCGATCCGATGGAAACGCTCGGCGAAGCGATCCGGCTTGCGGGGGAATAATGGCCGCTGAAAAGAAAAGCTCCACGCCGAACCGTCCGTTCCTGCGGCGCATCGTCGTCACGCTCGGCCCGCTCGAAGAGTGGCGGGGCAAGAGCAAGGGCGAGATTGTGCAGTTCAAGAGCGACGGGACGCTTGAGGGCCTGCGGGTGACGGGCACGTTCCAGAAGACGCTCATGGGGATGCCGCAGCCGTCGCAGATTTCCATCTATAACCTCTCCCGCGATACCCGGAACGCCATCAAGGGGAGCCTCACCAAGATCACGGTCGAGGCGGGGTGGAACAATACCGACCTGCGCAAAGTCTTTCAAGGCTCGATCATGTCCTCAAGCTCGGAGCGGAGCGGGCCGGACATCGTGACCAAGCTGGTGGCCCTGCCGGGGTATGGTTCGCTCGTGCGCGGCGTCAGTTCCGTGACCTTCGGCGCGGGCACGCCCGTGAGCGTCGCGGCGCGGAAGCTGGCGTCCGATCTGCCGGGGATGACGGTGCAGGGCGGGAATTTTCAGGGGGTCTCCGGGAATATCGGGCCGCGCGGGTGGAGCTACGCGGGCGCGACGAAAGACGGCCTGACCCGGCTCGGCGAGGAACACGGCTTCTCGTGGAGCGTGCAGGACGGCGAGGTGACGGCCATCGGGGACAGGTTCATGCTCGGCAGCTACGTCGAGCTGAACGGCGAGAACGGCGGCCTGATCAGCATCGCGCCGACGCTGACCGGGCCGATGCAGATCCAGTCCGGGGTGAAGATCAAGGCCCTCTACGTTCCCGGCATCAGCGCTGGGCACTCCATCAAGGTCAACAGCACGCTCAATCCCCGCTTGAGCGGCACGTATCGCATCCACACCATGAGCATCAATATCGACGCATACAGCGAGGCGTGGACGATGGACATTGAGTCCTTCCGCTTCCCGCCGGGGAAAAAGTGATGGCAGACTACTCCGTTACGTCTGAATCCGAGAATTTGCGCCTCCAGATGCGGCGCATGATGGACGGCCTGCACGTCGCCATGCCCGCCAAGGTGCTCGCCTTCCAGCCGGGGCCGCCCGTCCGCGTCACCGTGCAGCCCACGACGCAGATGAAAATCACGCTGGGCGAGGAAGTCAGCTACCGGAGCCTGCCGCAGCTCTCCGGGGTGCCCGTCGTGCTGCCGTTCGCGCAGACGGCGGGCTTTCTGCTGACCGTCCCCATCCAGCCGGGGGACACCGGGCTGCTCGTCATCCCGGATCGCGGCCTCGACAACTTTTTGCGGGCCGGGGACGTGGCGGCGCCGCCTTTTTACGGCGACCCGACGTTGATACAGCCGCGCGGCCACAGCCTCACGGACGCCATCTTCATTCCCGGCCTGTCGTCCGACGCCGTGGAGATCGCCGACTACAGCACGGAAGCCATCGAGCTGCGGGACAGGGAGCGCAAAAGCTACATCAGCCTCGGCCCGGACGGGATCACGATGACGGACGGAACGGCGGTCATGAAGATGAGCGGCGGGAAGCTCGAAACCACGGCTCCGTCCGGTATTGCCATGCAGACCGACGCGCAGTGTACCGTCAGGAGCCAGAACATGGACCTGAGCGGAGAGGGGAACACCTTTTCGGGAAACTGCCGCTCCACGAACGGGACGTTCACCGACAAGGACGGCGTGGTGCTCGGCACCCATACGCACGAAGGCGTGCAGACTGGCGACGGGACGACGGGCAGCCCTGTAAAATGAAAAGGCCCCGGGCGGGGCCTCTTGCGGGTTACATATAGGCTTGCGCCGCCCGAACAAGGAATGCCGAGCGGGTCATGCCGCGGGCCTTTGCCGCCCTGTCGATCCGGTTGCGGAGGTAGAGCGGTACGGTGATGTTGACCGGGACGGCTTTCTTTTCGAGGAAGTCGAAGTTCACGTCCACCAGCACCACGGCCCCGCCTTCCGCGTCTTCCGAGGCAAGCACGCTCTCCAGCGGAGAGGGATCGGGAAGGCGTTCGACCTCTTCACCCTCGTAAAAGGTTTCAATGGCGTCCTGCACGTTGGCCAGCGCCTCGTCGAGCGTTTCGCCTCCAGAGAAGACGCCGGGAAAATCCGGTACGGTCACGCCGTAGTCCGAACCTCCGTCCTTATGGACGATAACGGGATAACGCATATCTTTACTCCTGAAGGGGGGGATTGTTCCCCCCTTCGGTTAGGGTAACTTGATTTTGGTTTGCCTCGCGATTGCCTTGAGGGTTCCCAACGGGATGTCTCCTTTGTGCCTGTGAATCACGGTGACTCTCCCGTCCGGGTGAACCATCTTGTCATGGTTGGTTCCGCCCTTGTTCACGAACCCCGCTTCCTCCAGTTTCTTTATGAGTTCCCGTGCTGTCATGAGTTTTTTATACGCATAGTGCGCATTGTAGTCAAGAAAAAGATGCGCACTATGCGTATTTTTTATTGCATCCAAGGAATTCATTCAGGGTGAACGTGTTCCGTATTTTTCCCTACTGTTGCGGCAAACAGGGGCAAACGGATGGCTTGGGACTTGGAGTTCAAAAACGGCGACCTGACGGGCGGCATTGTGACGGGTGACGATGAAGTCATCCAGCGCATCCGCACGCGCTTGTTCCGCGAACTGGGGGAGTGGTTCCTGAATACCGCTTCGGGCTTGCCGTGGTATCAGGACGGCAAGGGGATCCTCGGTTCCCCTTTGCGGGACAAAGGCGCGGTTGATCTGTTCATCCGAAAGCAGGCGCTCGGAACGGAAGGCGTCTCCAGAATTCTCAAGCTCAACAGTTTGTTTGCCGCAGGGCAGCGCGAATACTCCATCTATATGCAGGTGTTGCTCGATTCGGGAAAACTGGTCGAGGAAACTGTGACTGTCCATGAGTCCGTATTCACGGCGCCGGGGATGACCATGTCCGATCTCACGAAGCTGATGGCCCAGAACATACTGTTCTCTGACGGTGAAACCTTGCAGCAGAAGCTGGAAAACGGGGCGTTCGTCGGCCCGGAAGGAAAACCGGGAGAAGACGGCACGGCCGCGACGCTTTCCGTTGGAAAGGTGACGACGGGAGCCCCGGGAACCGAAGCCGCTGTCCAGAACACGGGGACGGATAAGGACGCCGTCCTGTGGTTCACCATCCCTCGCGGTGAGCAAGGAATACAGGGTGAACAGGGAATGCAGGGGATTCCCGGAATCGACGGCGTGGCTGCCACGGTTGCCGTCGGCGCAGTCCAGACGGGCGAAGCAGGTTCCCCTGTCGAAGTGACGAACAGCGGAACGGAGAATGCGGCTATTCTCAATTTCGTGATCCCTCAAGGCGTTCGCGGTGAGCAGGGCGTACAGGGGAAGGCGGCACAGATTTCCGTCGGCACCGTCATCACGGGTGAGCCCGGAACACAGGCTTCCGTCACCAACAGCGGAACGGATGAGGACGCCGTGCTCGACTTTGTGATTCCGAGGGGGAATACCGGAGAAACCGGAGCGAAAGGCGATAAAGGGGACAAAGGGGATACCGGAGCCACAGGGCAGCAAGGACCAAAAGGCGACAAGGGGGATTCCGGGCTTTCCTATTCGGTCAAGGGTGCTGTTGTTTCGGGTACGACCTACGCTGCAAACGATATCGTTTTTGATCCGGACAGCAACACGGCGTACCTCGTGCTCAAGTCGGCTCGTTGGCCATTCTCGGTTGTGGCTGTTTCGGAAGGAGCGGTGACGGGTTCCACTCAGGCGATCATTTTGTCCAGAGCCGCCAGCGCGTCAGCCTTGAAGGACGGCAAACTGGATTCTTCGCTCTTGAACGGTGCGCTCTGGAGGTAGTGATATGGCGTCGTCTTCATACGGCATGACCCTTGCGGGGTTCATCCCCAAGCGTTTGGCGGATATCCAAAACGATATGAACGCTTCCATTGCGCTCATTGTCGATCCCCATACCGGGGAATACCCATTTCAGAACGTGACGGACGACGCTGTATTGCAGCAGGTTGTCGGCGTGTTCGCCTCCGCGCTTGAGGAGGCGTGGGAAGCCGCCTACGAAGCCAGCGTCCAGTTTGACCCGCAGAAGAACACGGGGGCGGGGCAGAGCGGCACGGTGCAGCTCAACGCCATCACGCGCAAGGCGGGCACGAAAACCATCCTCACGTTCGACCTGACGGGAACGCCGGGCGTGCTGGTTCCAGCGGGCGCGCTCATTGCCGCCGCTTCCGGGGAAACGGCCTACGCTCTTCAGGAAAACGTTATCTTTCCCGTGGCGGAGGACGGGCAGCGGACATCCCATGCAGCGGCGCGCGGGGTTTGCACTGAATACGGCGCATTCGATCCCGAACCGGGTACGGTCAATACCATCCAGACCCCGGTTGCGGGCTGGTTCAACGCCAGCAACACGGCTACGGAATCGGTCGGGACGGCGCAGGAGACGGACGAGGAACTGCGCAAGCGTCAGCAGCGGTCTACGCAGCTCACCAGTTATCGCCAGATCGACGCCATTTATGCGTCCGTTCTGGCCGTCGAGGGCGTGACCTACTGCCGGGCCTACCAGAATGCCACGACGTACCCGGTTGATGAGCGCGGCATACCGTTCAAGGAAGTGGCCGTCGTTGCTGAGGGCGGCGACCCAGCGGCGATCACTGACGCCCTGTTCCTGCGTTTCCCTGTCGGCGTCATCGGGCACGGGAGCATATCGATCACGAAGTACGATCAGCAGGGCGTAGGCTACCCGATCTCGTTCAGCCGTCCCACGCCCATTCCCGTGTACGTCAACGTCATCGTCGAGATCACCAACAGATCGGAGTTCCCGGACAACGGCATCCAGCTCATCAAGGAAGCCATCGTCGCCTATGCCCAATACGGAGACACGAGCAACACCGAAGGGTTCCCGCCGGGCGAGGATGTCATCAGAACCCGGCTTTATACGCCGATCAACTCCATAGCGGGGCATGAGATTATCCTTTGTGAGATCGGCACGGAACAAGACGCTCTCGCCGAAGGGAATATCCCCATCGCATGGAATCAGGTGGCGACCTTTGATGTTGGCGACATCACCGTCACGGTGCGGGGGCGGTAGTCATGCCGATTCCGTCCCGCCTTGAAGTCTCCTTTGGGCAATATGCCAAGTCCCTGCTCGACGAGGCGCTTGCCAAGCTGCCGAGCCAGTTTCTGACATCGTGCATGTTGCGGCAGCTCGTCGCCGTGTTCGTTGGCGAGGTTCAGGAGCTTTACGCCGCCGTGCTGGATATGCAGCGCGGGCGTACCCTCTACGCCGCCGAAGCCGCAAACCTTGACGCGCTTGGGCGCATCGTCGGAGAGGAGCGCGCCCCGTACCAGTACAGCGATTCGCACTGGTTCGCCTTTGACCGCATGGGGCAGGCTTGGGATTCGACGCCATGGTGGTGCCGGGACGCTCCGCTGGTCGAGTACATCCCGGCGGAAGACCCGGTCTACCGGACGAATATTCTGACCCGTATCATCGCCAACCATACGCTGGTGGCCTCGGTCCCGGAGCTTGATGGGCTTATTCGGCTTGTTGCGGGAAACTCCGTCAGCTTTGAAAAGACGGGTCCCATGCAAGTACGCCTGATCGCCCCCTCGACGATAAGCACAACGAATCTCGTTAAACTTACCACCGCTGTAACGACACGGCGGGTTGATGACGAATACGCGGTTCCCTATCCCGCAACCCTGCATGTCTCGGGATATATCGTTTTCGTCCCCGTTTCCTTTTTTTCGTTCGATAAAAGCAACGTCCAACGCTGGGATTCCGGCAGATGGGCAAGCAAGGGTAACCTTTTTCTTTAGGAGAACATATGGCGCTTTCCGGCATCCAGCGAACTTTTGCAGGCGTTCTCAACTCGATATGGGGCAAGGACGCACAGACGACGATCCCCACACAGCCCGTTTCCGGTATTGCCTACCGCGACACCGATGCGGAGTTCGAGACGGGGCAAAAATACGATTCCCTTGGCGAGAGTTCCCGTTGGAATCAGCTTCTGTACCTGCTGTCCGGCCTCTCGGAAGAGTGTTCGCGTTTTGGCATTCTGCCGTGGTCTTCGGCGCAGCCCTACAACAAAGGCGCGCTCTGCATCGGGCCTGACGGCTCTTTGTGGCAGGCTCAGGTCGCCATTGCCGCCAACCCTACGAACCCGGTCACGCCCGGCACGAATCCGGCGATATGGGATGTTCCTCTCTTCAAAGGGAAAAAGGCCGGAGGGGATACGCCTCCCGGCTCGGTGATTCCGTTTTATAGCGTCAACCTCGGCGGCCCCGATAACCGCAATCCCATCTTCTGGGGAGAGTCCGAGCCCGATACGGGCTGGCTCATCTGTGACGGCGGCAGCGATGGACGGGGCGGCTCGGTGCCTGACTTGCGCGGAAAGTTCATTATGTGCTCAACGTACTCCGGGGACGCAGGCCAGACGGGTGGTGCAGCGTCGGTCACGCCGACCGTTTCGGTGCAGAACGCCACGCAGGGCGGGAACATTTCCACTGTAACAGTAGCCGGTAATACGGATGTCAAAGGAACAGGAATTAACGTTCAAGGCACAACCTTGACCGCCGACACTATTCCTTATCATGCACACAATGTGTACGCGGCCCAAGTATGTGATTCGGGAACCGGGCGTTATTGCGTTGACTCGGGGGCAGGAGGGGCAGCCGTGTATTCCGCAACAACACCAATCGGGGGTAACGGCGCACACGCGCATCCTATTTACGACGCTGGGCATTTTCATTATTTTTCGCACAACCATTCACACGTTTTCACAGGAGTAAGCCATACCCACGTAGCTACAGCAAGCGCTATCAGCACAATACCTCCATATTACAAACTGGCGTATTGCGTGAAACTGCCTGAATAGTTCAAACAAAGCTGTTTGTTCAAAGGAGAACTTATGAAACAAAAAGTGTCTGTGAGTGTAAAGGACAAAGTAATAGTAGTGGACAATGTCCCTTTGTTTTTGGAGTTTTCTGCCCCTTCCGGCATGAGAGCTTTGCAATGGAACAACGGAAGTGGTCACATAGAATGGGAAGAAGGACTCAACACAGAGTTGAAAGAAGCTGACTTCGCTTCTCAAGTTGCGCCTTTTGTCGCGCTTTGGGAAGAAAAAAAGTCATTTTTAGAAAAAAAGGAGCTTGAGCGTGTAGAGGCGTACAACAGCAAGGAGGCCAAGAGCGAAAGAATACGCTCCGAACGCAATTATCGCTTGCGTGAATCTGATTATTTGATTTTATCAGATTATCCGCTTCCTTCTGAAATAAAGAAGCGCGTAACCACTTATAGGCAAGCTCTACGAGACCTTACCGAACAAGCGGGTTTTCCATGGTCTGGTGATGTAAACGCGCCGGATGTTCCGTGGCCCGCAGCCCCCGCGCTTTCACAAGAACCGGAAATGCCTGACCCTGACCCTGACGACGAAATAATTGTTCCTGAACTGTAAACAAAAAGCCCCACCAAGTATACTTGGTGGGGCTTTTTGTTTACAAGCTAAATATTACAAATTGGTTGATGATGTCAGCGCGGATGATCATCCTGTAAGGCTGCTTTTCACCGCCTCCAACGCCTAGGATATGAATGGTTTCTTCATCAAGGAGCGATATCTCCTTGACTTCCAAATCAATTTGAGAAGGATTATGATCCTTGAGAGTGAGAGTAACGAGGACGCTTTCCTTTTTGTTAGAAATCGAGTTGAATTCATTCACGATGAAAGTAGCGATAGAAGACATATTAACCTCCAATTACAATGCCCGTTACATAACCAAACAACCAAGTTGCCACAGCCACACTTATCACTGTTTGTTCACTAACGCAATTACCTCGCTTGTCAGCGAAGAACAGTGTGACAAGTCCAATTAGGACAACCAGAATAGGAAGCAGGTGGCTCATATGCACACGCCTATCCCTATTCCTATCAAGAGACCAACTCCAAAAAACAGAGCGGCAAAGGCCGCAAGTGCGATCTTTACAGAGTGGATGTCTCTCTTCGTAATCTGCTCTTCCATTAGTCTGCCTCCGCCCAGTTTTTCGCCTCATGGCAGTCTACAATCAACGGAACCCTCAACGTAACGCATTCTTCAAGCACCCGCTTGAGTTCCTTGAGGGCTTCTTTGCCCATTTTCGTTGGAGGTACGGACACGTCAATTTCGTCGTGTACGGTAATGTGAGGGGGAAGTACTTCAAACAGCCCTGCCTCGTACGCATCCACCATACCTTTCTTCATGATATCCGCCGCCGTCCCCTGAATCAACCTGTTGTACAGCGAGTGCAATTTGCGGGAGGGATGCACTCTTGCCCTCCTGCCAAGCAACGTGAATATGTACCCTGCTTGGGTAGCCTTTTCCACAACGCGCTTGCGTGTCTGCTTCAGGAAGGGAACCTCCTTGTGGTACGCCTCCATGAACATGACCGCCTCTTCCTTTGACCAATAGAACTTGCGGGAGGCCGCTTCCGCGCCCATGCCGTATGACGCGCCGAAGTTGAGTCGCTTGGCTGTACGCCTGTCGAACCCAGTGAGATCCTGAATGTGCTGATGGTAGTCCGTCTTCGGGTTGTCCCTGTACGTCTGCCTCAGCTCTTCGCTTCCAGGTCCAATCGCGTAATGCGCGCCTATTCGGTACTCAACCTGACTTTGGTCGAGTTTAGCCCACGTGTACCCTTCCTCCGGAATGAACAGCTTGCGCAGGATTTGCCCTTCCAACAGTTCGTCCCCGCCTGAAAACAAGTCGTCTTCCTGTGCTGAAACCTGTTGCAGGTTGGGTTTCGCGCTTGAAAAGCGTCCCGACACAGCTCCGTATCCGTCGCTCTTGAGCGGATGGAACTGGCAATGCAGTCTGTCCCCTACGACGAAATCGTAATACGGAATGAGGAACATGTTGGTGAGCGTGTTGTAATGCCGCCATAGCAAGATGGTCTTCAGCTTAGGATCAGTCCCGGCCATGACCATGCGCGTAATGGCGTCCTTGTCCAGATTGGGATTGCCTTCCTTGCCTTTCATCTTCATGAATTCAGTTGGAGGATTGCGTGGGTACTCAATGCCCTTTCTGTCTAGCACCTTGGCAAGCTGAGTAGACGATCCAATATCGAACTCTCCGCCAGCCCATTTATAGAGGTCTGTTTGAAGTTCGTACATTTTGTCCACCACAGCCAAGGAGGTCTTCTTGAGTCGAGGCATGTCCAGCCTGACCCCTTGCTTGCGCATTTGAATCAGCAACGGTATGAGGCGGCACTCTATGCTATACACCTCATCAAGACCCTGACGAGAGATGACCTCCCGTTGCTTCTCGATGATTTGCATGGGCAACATGCCGTCCAGCTCGGCATATCGGGCTACAGCTTGCGCTGGCATCCTCCAAATGTGTTCACGAGCGTCCTTGAACTTCCAGCCTTGTTTGGCGCAATACATATCCAACAGGTCTGAAGCCTTCTCCTCGCACCCATAGATTTTAGCCAAGGCGGACAAGCTGTAGGACTGACGGTATTCGTCAATCAACGGCTCAGCGTATTGGATATCTTCAAACGGCCCTTTGACTTCAATACCCATGTTGTTAACGAGCCAGTCAAGATCGTATACGATGTTGGCTCCAACCTTGCGCGTGGGTTTGGCAAGGATGTCCTTGATTATGCGCAGGTTGCGCTCCTTGCGTTCAGGAGTGGTATCAGGATGCGCAATATCCAAATAGACTGCCTTTTCCTTTGTTGCCAGCGAAACGCCAACAACGTACCCGTCCTTACGAAAGACTCCCGGCCCTTTTGATCTAAGGTGAGGGTCTTTCGTTTCAGTATCTACGCCTATTTCAGAGGCGGAACTCAGCCAATCAAAACTCATTATTCCGCTCCTTTGCTCTTTTAGTTCTTTCTCTCTTTGAGGCCTCATGTGCCAGTGCCTTGCACTCGTCAGAGCAATACTTGAACCTTGCGTCGCCCTTAAAAGGCTGTCCGCACTGCTTGCAACAGATCACGCGAGGCTCAGACCGTTGAGCCGCAGTTTTGCACGCATGACAGCAGTAGCGTTGCCAAGGTACAGAAGGAACGAACGTGTTATCGCAGTCGGGGTTGGCGCACGACCTGCATTCTTGTTCCCTTTCCTTTTGCTCCTTTTTGATCTTATCAGCAAGGCTTGAATTGCATATAGCACATACAACGGTCTTCGTAGCGTTACCCACAAGCACATTGCGCCCGCAGATCGTGCATGCAAGAACCTTCATAGCGTCTCCTGGATTTTTACCATGCGCAGGAACGTCGCTTTGGGAGGCGAAAATTCCTTTCGTGGCCTTTGCCCTATGCCGAAAGTGCGTCCTGCAAACGGCATTCCTGCGCATTTTAAGAGTTTATCTGTTATTTCAGTGGGTTACTTAGAGCTCGCTTCCATCATACTCAGGACTTCAATGAGAGGCCAATGGCCCTTGTAATCCGTCTTATAGGGCTGGTCATAGATGACCTTGCGCACCCCAAGGTGGTTGAGAAGCTTCAGGCACGCGTCGCATGGTCCATGCGTTACGTACACTACAGCGTTGCTCCAGTCGGAAAATCCGAACTGAAGAGCCTTGATGCAAGCCCTCATTTCAGCGTGAACGGAGTAGCAACCGTCGCTGTAGAACACTTCCTTCTTGTCCCTTGCGCATTCAGTGCAAGCGTTACCGTCACGGTCTCCGTAGCCTGTTGCAATGATAGAATCATTGCAAACGATGACCGCTCCGCACTTCTTCTTAAGGCACCGGGACTGCTTGGAGGCCTCCCATGCCACGTTCATAAAGCCTCTGTGCCTCTTCCAATCGTATACGCCAACAAAGCGATTCACGAACGACAATACAGACCATCGCTGTGTAAGTGCTTGGGGACACGATTTCAATTCCTGTGTAATGCCGATGTTGTCTTCTGCAGTGCACTTCTTTTCGCACTCCCTGAACTTGTCAAACGCCCATTCATAGAAGTGCAAATTGAGTGCCTGATGAATATGGTATCCCAGTTTAATTTCAGGATACGTCCTTTGAAGCACCATAAGAGCAGCAAGATGCACGACCCTGAAGAAGGGAAGGTCATACGGCAGACCGTACCAAAGATCATTGGAGCGCATGATAACTTGCATGTGGAGCTTGCCGTTTTGAATGTACAAGTTGATGAACATAGTGCAAGGATTGTCGTTGCTGATGTAAGCATGTTCCTTGGAGTACAGAGTCATCACGGCCTTTTTGGATTCCGGATTGTTGCGCAAGCAACTGATTGCGTGATCAAACTGCGTATAGCCATGAGCGTTCTCGTCATGGAACAGAAGGAACCCGTAGTTGCTGTTGATGGTTTTTCCATCATCGGAGCACTTGCTCCAGAACTTGCTCATAGCGACGGCGTCGCTCAACTTAAGCGAACCGCTTGCGTAAAAATCCAGTTCCTTCTCAAGGTACTCCTGAGAGGGATACCTTCCGAAGCAATACGGCGAAGCTTCAGGATCAAGCACCAGCGTCACATTGCGCATTTCGTAGAGCCCCTGACCCTTGCGGTTAACAGTGTGGCGACCGTGCTTATGAATGTAGTAAAAGAGATCCAAGAAGTTTACGCACTGCTCTTTCTTAACTTCAAAGATAGTGAACAAGGGATGTTCATCAGTTCCAAGTCGAAGGGTATCCATACGTGTTTTCCTTTAATTTTAAGGTTAATCTGTTCTTTGCCCTTGTTACTCCTACGTAGTAAGCCCTAAGCTCTGAGTTCATAAACGAAACCCACGTTCGGTACGTCTTGTAGGAGAAGTCTAGAGCCAACACAACGTGGGAGCTTTCGGCTCCCTTCGCCGCGTGAATTGTACTGAGCGTAACATTCGGCTCCTTTTCAAAGTTCTCCTTTGATCTAAGAAGCCTACGAATGAACCCTGCCTCTTCCTGATTGGCATAAACAACGAACCATGGAGAGCTAGGGCAATCCAGTGTAAGAAAGAAGTCCTTGTACAGTTCCAGTAGTCGTTTGGCTTTTCCGCTCCCCTTCTCTCCCTTTCTTACCTGCTCATACAGGGTTATAGCGCGAAGAGACTTGGGATTAACAGCGGGCTTCACAGCATTCTTTTCTACCTTGGAGTAGTTAACTCCTATAAGCCGCAACCACTTTTCAGCCCTATTGAGTTCCGCATGAGTTCTTGCAAGAACCAACGTAGGAGTGTTGGGCTCAAAAGATACGTTAGCCCAATTGGTAGCCGAATCTAACACGCCCTCCTCGTCACGAGGATTGAATATCTTTTTGGAGCTTCCCGCTATCCTAGAAGATATCTCCATTGCAAAATGATGAACGGCCTTTGGAAGCCTATGGCTCTGATCAAGAACCTTGTAAGACGGAACGTCAATGAACCGTTGAACGTCGGCTCCTGCCCATTCGTAGACCCCTTGGTCATCGTCACCTGCGAGATATATTTTGGACGCATTGCTGAACAGCTTTAGCATCACCTCCCATTGAAGCATAGTCAAGTCCTGCGCCTCGTCTATGAAAACCACGTCCACGGGCAACGGATCTTGAGTTAAGTAACTCTGATACAATATGTCCGTGAAGTCCATCAATCCATTCTGCTTCTTGTAGCGCAGGTAGTTCTTTTCCACAAAACGAAGCATTTTTGAATTGGAGTCCTTTACGAACACTTCGTACGCGTCAGGGTTACTAAGTCGTAGTTGGCATGCTCTTATGTACCTAGCCGTGTCTGAATGTGGCACTCCTATCGCGTAAATGTCTGCCGCCACCAGAGGCAAGCCCAAAGCATTGGCGAGCTCCCTGTAGTGTTCGTTTCCAATGACCTGATCCCTTGTGAGACCAAGTTGGTGATAACAAATGGAGTGCATGGTTTTAAAGTAAGGAACGTCCTCCTTCTTTAAGTTGAACCTTTTGAGTGCCCGATCTACGCCCTCGTACGCACCCTTCCTTGTGAAAGATACAAAGGCTATCCTTTCAGGAGGTGTGCGCTTGAGTTCTTCTTCTAGCGTATCGAGCAGGAACGTTGTCTTGCCTGTTCCTGGAGGCCCAATGATCTTGTACAAGTTCATTAGAAATCTCCCTGTTCCTGTTCAAACTTTAGGGCTGGGACGGTTTCATCGTCTTCTACGTCTTCGCGTTGCAACGCCATACGGCGCAGTTTTTCCGCCGCCGTAAGCGGACGGCCTCCCTGAGGGGACTCTGAAGGACGTTTTTCCTGCAGGGTAGGCGCAGGGGTAGCCGCCGGGGAAGTGCCCTCAGAATCGCAGGGAGCCTCCTCCAACGCTTGCTGGTGTATAGCCCAAACCCTGAACGCCTTCTTGGTGAGCGGGTTATAGAGCTTTGTGGCGTATGCCCCATAGTTTTTCAGTTGCTGATGCAATCTGTTCGTCCCGCCTATCTTGTAGCGTTTGATGTACTCCAAGAACCCCATGAAATCAGTGGGACGGAAGCAGTAACCCAAGTCCTCATCGAAGTAAGCCTGACCCATTAAAACCTGACCCGGAGCCTGAGCTAGTTGGCGTTCCATTAGGAACTCCCTCAGATGTTGCTTAAGGATCTCGGTTTCGGACAACATTTCATCCCCGTTGTCTAGCTTCACTATTTCAATGTTGGATAGGGCTTTGTTGAGGATTTCAATCCATATAGACTCCTTGAGCCGATTCGGGCATCTATGGAGGTACCTGACGCAGTAGTCTGCGAATCTGTCCTGCTTACGCAATTCAGCTTCAGAATAAAACGTCATGTCCTGCCCATTGATCTTCCATATGTAATACGGTGGATCCGATTCAACCTGACGCAAGCCCTCAAATGAGAAGTCGCTAACGTAGGTTGAGCTTTTGCCAAACTTGCGCTTGGCACAGACTGCTTTGTTGCAGAAGTCAGCCAGCCAAGGCTCGTCACACTGGTAGCTGTAGTCGCCGTTGATGAAGGAATGAAGAACAGTACGTTCCAACTCCAATTCATCCATAGGCGTAGCCAGTGAGTTGTTTACGGCCTTGAGTCGTTCCTCATAGTCATCAGGGTTCCTGCTCTTCAGATAGACGCAAGTGTTGAACAGGAACTTGTTTCGGTTATGGTTCTCTTCCGTTACCAGACCTGACAGGTAGAGCCTTTGAAGGCAAGGCGGAGCCTCTGCAAAGGGCATACGAGTAAGCGCGTCCTTGAGCGCGCCCACAGAAGTCCTTCGGCTCCATGCAAGCTCCATTGCCTCTTCAAACCCAAGGGGATTTCCCTCATCATCGTAGGCGTAACGTGTCGTGTTGTAGGCGTCAAAGTACGGAAGGTTGATCCAGTTACCTATGGATTCTGTAGACGCTTGCTTTGGAAAGATCTCAGTATCCTTTGGGAGGCCCAACAGGGACACAGTTCTTTCCAGTTGCTGTATTACAGCCCTTGCTTCTGTCTCCTTAGCGAAGAAAATAAAGGCATGCGCTCCTCCACTCTTGCTCTTGAACACCGTAAAGGGCAAGCTATGCTTGGCAAAGAAGAAGCAAAACCGACGGGGATCCAAGGGGTACACGTCTATGTCGATAGCCGCGAACCATACCTTGTTGTCCCCCGTCAGCGGAACTATCCCAATGGACTTTGTTCCCTTTATATGCTCCTCGTAAACCTCGTCCGTGATTGCCGTCTTTTCAGTGTATGACGATCCCTTTCGCTTTTCACCTTCCACGTGTGGGGATTTGTCTGGCACGTGAACTCCGTAGCAAGAATCCCTTCCGGTGAAAAGCAGTTTGAATTGTGCCAGCGCGGACATAGAGACTACCTAGGATTTTTGCAGTACGTATGGAAGTAGTCTTCCCACAAGCCGTTGAGATTGAGCCACGTGTAGAAGTTGGTTATCTGATTGACGATCCGTTCCTCAGCCGTTTCCAAGTCCAGCTTCATATTGATAGCCTTCAAGGACTTGATCTTCGTTGACCCCGCGTCTTCCCATACAGCCACGAGGAATTGGAAATAAGGTATCTCCCAGAACATGCCGTAGACCAGAGGTTGCCAAGACTCGGTATACTTGCGTTCATCCTTGAAGTTGCCCGTGGTCTTTATATCGATGATCTTTCCGTACTGAAAATGATCCGAACCCTTGGGGAACAGAACGTCTGCTTTGCCAGCGGTCTTTACCTTTCCGTATCCCGGAACGTCATAAGTCCGTTCGCCCCATACTTGGAACTTGCCGTACATGCACCTGTCCACTACGATCTTGAACTCAGTGCTTCCCGGCAGTTCATGGTTCTTCCAACCAAACTGCATGCACCCTTCCACTCGCTTTTGAACCTGATCTTCAAAATTGAGACCCTTGGTGATCTCGGGAGTGGGCTTGAAAGGAGCCCTTTTGATCGTGCTGACCAGCCCTTCATACGCTCTGACCTTCCAGCTTTCGGGGCATCCGATATAGAAGTCAAACGAGTTCAGCAAAGTCGGAGCTATTTTTAATGTTGCCATATGGAGTTCCTTTGAACAGGTATAGGTTTTCTTTGTGTAGCACCATAAGGTAGTACGGAGCCTTTTGCTCAAGTGCTTCCAGCATGAAAGCTACCTGACCCGGTTGCCAAGTGAAATTAAGAAGGACGTCAGTGAACTTCGCCTGACGACAAACCTTAGCTTCAATGAAGATGACGCGAGAGCCCTTGTAGGCAACTATGTCTGGGAACCCGTTCTGCAACGTGTTCTCTACTCGATAATAGTTCCATCCCTTGGGTTCCAGTTTGCGCTTAACGTAATGGTACACCGCGTCCTCTTTGGCATCAGGCTTCCCTCTCCACGCCAACACTGCGGCATAGAGAGGGAAGTTGAACACCTTCATTTCAATGAAGGACACAGCCATACACTAGTACGCGGCTCCGCCGGGGGTAACGTCAATGGCTTCAGATGCGTCACCCGCTTCCAGCGCAGTGAAGTCAAGCCGCTGTTCGGGAGTGGGCAACGCCTTGCGTTCCTCAGTGACAAGCTGAAGCGTTTCCTTTCCGACGAACCCTGCGAACTCCACATGCAGACCAGCCCACGAGCCCTGATCGTTGCTCATGGGAACCGTGGTCAGCGTCCACTTCATGAAGTAGGGAAGAGCCTTGCGTCCGGTTCCCGGGATGAACGTGCTGGTAAGCAAGCGGTTCCACCTACGGGCTTCCTTCAGTTGCGTGGAGGACAAGCAGAGAAGGCAGATGCCGTCTTCGATGTAGTCCGGGAACACGATGTAGTAGGTGTACGTATCAACGAACTCGTTTCCTGTTCTGGAGATGAGCTTGTTCTTTTCGTTGCGGTGAAGCTCCCCAGTAGCCTCCATCTGAGCGACAATCTCAGGGGCATGAGCCTGAACGAAGCCGCCGCGATTGGGCTTCCATTCGATAAAGTAACGGTCGAACCGTCCCACCACAACGTCAACCGGGGGCTCAATGACCCTGTTGTTGATGTTGTTCAGGAACATGCCTTCTTCCGCGCCGGGGATATGGTTGGGATCAGTGCGCTTGCATTGCGGGGACAGGCTCTGCAGAATGCGAATGAACGGGAACGCAACAACGTCAGCGGAAAGGCTTTCAAAGCCTCCCAGTCCGTCGTCGAAGAGATGGGAATAGTCCTCAGCCTGATTCTGCATGGTTTCCTTGGTCATGATTGCGTCTCCTTGTTTAGCCTATGATGAACTTTTCATAGTCGGTTTTGTCGAAAGCACCGCCAGCCTGAACAGCAAGGTAGTGAGGCCCGAGCTGTGTAAGGTGGTCGACCACGTCCTGGAAGTATTGGCTATGCCCTTCTTCCTCGACAATGATCTTCTTCAGAAGCTGAGCCGACACGTGGTCAATCTCGCTCAGTTTCTGAATGTACTCGTTGTACTTGAATACCGTGTCCCGCTCGAGATCAGCGTCGGTTGCGAAGACAACCATAGGCTCCTGATTGGTGTCCACGTTCTGAGCCGGGGCAACGATAGGAATGCCGCCGAGTTCACGAATGCGCTCGCTGAGCATCTCAGCATGGCGCATTTCCGAAATGGCGATTTTCTTTACGGCCTTGGCAAACGTAGGGAACATGAGGTTGTCAAGGGCATAGTGGTGTTGCATGTACTGACCGATGGCGACAAGTTCCATCGATCTGGCCAGATTCAGAATGTCTATCGATTCCTGAGGGTTCAACGACATTGCTTACTCCTTTTCGTTTAAAAGGTTACGCAGTTCTTCTACGTATTCCAACAAGCACGCCACGTCGTCGCTGGCTATGGACAAGCCGCCGACGAACATGTCATAGTCCCCTACCCGCGACTGAATCTCTTCCAGTTCCTCGTCCGTCATCACTTGCTCCTTTTGATTGTGGTGTTGTAGTAGGTGAACGCGGATACGCACTTGGGAAGATCCTGCAGAGCAATATGGGAATCCCCGTCAAACGACGGGTTTTGCTCGTTAAGCAAACAAAGGTTCTTGATGTACGCCTTCAGGGTCATGGGGTGAACGGTCTGCTTGATGTCCGGGTAAAGGTCGAGGTTGTCCACCAACAGCTTCTTGATCTTGCGCAGGATGCTGGCATCCATCTTGCCGAGCTCCATTTGCGTCTTGAGGATGTTGGATTCACCCCGTTCGTCAAGGAACTTAGCAAACGCCTCCATGTCCGTAATGGTAGGCGACACGTCCATCTTGACCTGCACCTTCTCGCCCGAAGGAAGTTTGATCTCGGACAAGCCGTTCTGCATGAGCAGGTTGGGAATAAGCTCTTTGGAGGTCTTATAGAACGCGGCCTTGGCTTGCGAAAGCTGTTCTTCCAAGGAGTCTACCGTATCCTTCTGGTTCTTGTACAGCTCCACCAACGCCTTGAGCTTGGCAAGAGAATCCTGCTCGGGAGCCTTATTAGATACCTCGTCCAGCGTTTCCATCAAATAATCAAAGTCACCCATGATGCGTCTCCTTAGCGGTTAGTTGTTTAAGAATCCGAAAACGATCTCGGTAACGCGCATTCCTTCTTCCGTTACCCAGACGCCACCCTGCTCGTCCCTCACTGCCAAGGGCATGACAATGAGGTTCTTGCGGTCAATCCTGACTACGGCATGGTACTTACCCTCCTTTGTGATGCGCTTGCTTGCCGAAGCCGAAGGCGGGAATGCCTTGATGAGTTGCTTGCGACTGCCGTCATGGTACAGCTTGAGACCTTCCGAGGAAGGAACAGCCCAAACATCGATCTCGGCATACAGCTTGTAAAGGGGATGTTCAGCGCACTGCTCCAGTACGAAGTCTTTTAGCGTACCTTCTACAGTGTAAACTGACTTGGAGTAGTCCTCTTCCCATGCAAGGACAGAGTTGCCACAAAGGTAAGTTTCTTCAACCTGTGCTCCATTGGCAACGGCAGGAGTAGCGAAGAGTAGACCAGTCAACATGAGCGCGGGGATGTTCATATTAACTCCAGAATGTCGTTAAGGTTGCTGGACATGAAGAAGTCGTTAAGGCTTCTCCCTTCCTTGTTGGCCTGAAGAACCTTCTTCTCAAAGTTCACGTTGTACATAAGGTCGATATAGACCGCAGTCTTGTCGCTACCAATACGACTACTGCGTCCTTCTGCTTGCAGTCGGTTTTCTGTATTGTAATCCCGAGAATACCAGATCTGCAATGCGGCTCCCTGAAGATTGAGGCCGTAGCCAGCCACCGCCGGATTACAAACGATGCACTGAACACTGCCTTCCTTGAACTGAGACACTACTTCCCGACGTTCGTCGTCTGGCACCGCACCATACAACATGGCGCAAGAGACGTGCTTGCTGAGGGCCTCATGAAGCATTACGATCTCCTTGGTGAACACCGCGAAGACAAGGAACTGAGCGTCCCCTATCTCGTCCAGCATCTCCATGATGTAGTCCAGCTTGGCATTCTTGCAATCAATGGCTACGCTCTTGTCTTCCTGACCGCCCTTGATGACCGGATTGAAAAAGCCTCCGCATATCTGCAAAGCCTTTGAACCGATTGAAACCTTGCTCTGAAGGGTCATCATGGTTCCCTGATACATCGCAACGGCAAACTCCTTGAGCTGCTCAAGGAGAGCCTTCTGGACAGGTTCCAGCTTGAATTCAACCGTCCGGTATGTCTTCGGCGGGAGCTTTACATCGTCGTTGGGATCGGTGAATACAGTGTAAGGTTCTACCCGTGCCTTCAATACGTCCACGTTCTTGTACGGCGTGTACTTCGGCGTCATGACGATAAACCGCACATCATCCGGTGCAAGGTTGAGCGTCTGAGCCAGAGAGAAGATATCATTCTGGCTCTTGTGGGAAGCTTCCCAAAGACGCTTGACGCGCTTCCAAAGGAACTCGTCAATCTCCTGGATCTTAGTCACCTTGCGTCCGCCCTTGATCTCAAACGTCTTTTGCATAAGAACGGTGTACTCGCTCTTAAACGACATGAAGGACTGGTTTATGATCTTTGGGCTCATGAAGTAGAACAGTGACCACACGTCCACAACGCGCTTGGCAAGCGCAGTACCAGTAAGAATCAGGGCTGGCCCTCCGCACCAGTTGCGAACCACGTAAAGCTTCTTCGTTCTCTTAGTGGTAGGCGTCTTAATACGAGTTGCCTCGTCCAGCACAATCATGGTGCGTCCTGAAACAATGAACTTGTCCAGAGCCCAATCCGCAGTGTCGTGGGAGAAGGCGTCTACGTGCACAGCCAGAACCTTGAGTCCGTCAAACTGACTGCGCAAGAACCCAAGCAACTGTGCCTGATACGCCTTTGTCTTGGTAGAGAGGAACGCCATTGCGTTGTACGGAACAGGGCAATGCGTGGGCAACTGTTCGTCAACCCATTGCGTGTGAACCAGATTGGGAGCCACTACCAGCACCCGATCTATCTCACCCTTAAGGTACTTGTGCGCCATGATGTCGATTGCGACCTTGGTCTTGCCTCGTCCCATTGTGAGGAACAACGCGCCGTTACGCAAGTCCTTCAGCTTGTCAAAAGCCTTCTGTTGGTATGGAAGGGGCTCAGTTAAGAACTGCATCAGCGTCTCCTGTTGTGATCCCAGCTTCGCGCTGAACAAAGCGAACGACCTCACGGTGAGGAATCAAAGGCCGTCCTGCCTTGCGCATGCACTGGATATGCTTCTTGTGTTCAGGATGGTTTACAAGGTAAGAGATACGAGAAGCGTCCTTACCCACCAGACGCGCGAATTGCGTCACAGTGTAGTACGGAACGCCCTCAAGCATCAATGGCGAGTCTTTCATATAAATGTCCCTCGTCTCTCATGTGAAGCGTTAAGTTTGTCTTGCTAATGTCAGGGCTACGAACGATGTAGCCGTCCTTGCAGTAGTTGTGTATGTCGTACGTATCTCCTTCCTCCACCAGCCAAGGGCGGACTTCGCCGTCAACGGAGATGCGGAACTCCTTGTCCATTAAGAAGCGCACAACGTGACGCTTATGAGGCGCATTCTGCTTCCTGCGCTCAATCTCCTTGCGCAGTGCGGCGGAGGCCTCATTCAGTTGAACGTAGGCAGGGTTCAATGCCATGCCCTTGCGACGCATGGCTATGAGAGAATGCTCTGCTCCACTCAAGAGCTTGTCAACCAAGAGTTCCAGTACGCCGTCCATACATTTGCCTCGTTGTATAAAAGGTAAGACATTCCTACAGGTTGCGTGGGGAGTGCGCCGCCCGGCACTGTAGAGCGTTGTAGTTGCGCTGTAGTGCCGTTGTAGCGGCGTTGTATAAAAGTTCCACGATTACGATCACTTACGGAACTGCGAAAACCGGATAGTCACGTCCTTATACATGCGTCCCGTGAGCGGATTGGTTTTGTCCCTGAGCATGACGCAAGACGGGAACTTGTTACGTAGCAACACCGCCGCCTTAACCCGAAGATCATCGTCACGGTAAAGGTTGCAACCTGAGTTCGTACCCGCTCCAAGTTGATCGTCAGCCGTGAACAGGTTTAGCGTAGCCGTCCTGTAGCCAGCCTTCATCAATTGGAGTTGCATGTGAAAGTCCTCCAGGATGTCCCCTTCCCATTCGTAACGGAAGCCTTCTCCCGACAGCGTGGGCAGGTGCAGGACTGGCGTCCACATGATGCGCTTGTTAATGCCCCACGTCTTTGTTTCAGTGTGGGCGAACATGCGATGACGCAAGCCTATCATGGGGAACTCCTGACTTACGTTGTCGAACACAGGTCTGAGCGCGTTGTCTATGCTGACGGGATGGAGCTTTTCGAGCTTGTTGCCGTTGCGATAGGCGAACGCCAGATCGTCATCAAAGATACCGAGCTTTTCAACGTCCCGAACGTAAGCCTCTTCCATGATGATGTCCCGAATGCGAGACACTTTATTAGCGGTATGCAACATGAGCCTGACGTTGAACGCTTCGGCTACAGGTTTGTACGCTTCAGCTTCATCCCTGTGCACCCAAAGGGATACAAAGTAATGAGAATGCTGGAGCCACGTGAGCGTCAGTTGCCTATTCAGCAGAACGTCTGCCCTTCCCCGGCTCAGTACGGCGAGTTCGTACTTCATATCGTCTCCTAGAACATTTGGCTTTCAATGAAACTGCGTCGCATGGTGCATTCATAAGCCGTCTTGTCATGGCGGAAGCCTGTTACCCAGTCCGCTTTGGCATGAGAAATGCGCTGGTTCCTTGCGCTGATGTCTTGACCGTCGATGGTAAGGACTAGCCCGTAGAACTCAGTCTTGAGCGCGGGCTTTCCGTCCCGCACTTCACTGAGAGCCATGCGTGTTTGCAACGGAATGCCGCTCACGGTAGCCAGCCAATGGACTCCAAGCTGTTCGTTGTTGTCCCCCAACAAATAAACGCCTAGCGTGATGCCAGCAATGAGCCCCGCCTTATCCCATTCACCGCCGTTGGTGTAGCCTGTGACGAATGCGTCAATGTCCGTCTGGCTCGCCATGGACATGCTCCTCTTCAGCTTGATGGTGGAGTTCTTGTCACGGAAGTTGCCAATAGCCGGAATGTAGAACGAGTTCAGGTTCTTGAGAACTACGCCTTCCTCACCGTTGGCAACCAGTGATTCAAAGTAGGTCTTCTTGCCCCGCTCCCATTGCTTGGGAAGGCGTACAGAGCGATCAAGCATGGGCATGCCTTGCATGAGCTCGAGCCTTTCCCTGAAGGGGATCTCCGTGATGATCTTCTCACGTTCAATGGGAAGGAAGTCGAACGCCACCAGCTCCATGGGAGCCGTAGTGCGTTGCGCAAGGTGGCTGTCATGCACGTTAAGCTGAAGCATAGACGTTACAGCGTTCAAGCCCTTCCCGGTGAAGTTGCCGTCATTGAGCTCCACGAACCCGTCAGTGACCAGTTCGCAATCCAATATGAACTCTTCCTTCCAATGACCAGCGAACTCCTTGAGCGTGCTCAGCTTGCCGTTGAGCGGAACAAGGAGCTTTTCAGTGTACTCCACCGGAAGCAGGGTAACAGTTGAGCGATTGCGCCCAAAGGCTGAAAAGCCCTCATCGGGATGGTAGACCAGAACCATGCGGCAACCATCGAACTTCTCTTCGGCTACCCAACCATTGCCGTCGGAAATGACAGCCTCCTGCTCGTCCTGCTTGAGCTGGTCATAACGGTAAGCCAACTGAACGTCATGCAACTGATCACGCATGACGCGACCGAAGGTGATCTCCCGCTGTTCACGATAGTGTTCAGCGATGACCGCCTCCAAGTCCCTGTTCAGGATCTTGCCGTTCTTACCTGTCCCTTCATACGGAACACTCAAGCCGAGCTCTTCGATTCTGTTGCACAACTGCGTAAATGTAGCCATTAGAACCTCCAAGCACTCGGAATGTAAGGTTGCTCCAACGGAGAAAGGATGCGACTGAAGTTGTTCTTAATGCTCTTGCCGTCATCACGCACCCGACAATACTTGTCATATTCACAGAATAGATTCTGCATGTCATTGCCACGGAGCGGGAACTCCTTGCCGTCTACAGTGAGGACAGGGAAGGACGGAATGCCGTTGATCGTAAGCCGCTTGAGAACACTTGGCAGTTCAATCAGTTTAAGCTGAGGCCAAACCCGTCTCATCCCGCGCTGGCACCCAATCCCCGGAACGATGAACTTCTCGTAGTCAAACATTAAATGGTTGTAAGAGAAATCCAAAGCGAACTGGTAAGCCAAGAAGTCCCCAAACCCCTCGTGACGGCGGAAGATTGCGTAGGTGTAACGCATGTCTGAAGAGTTGTAAGCCCTCTCCAGATCCCCGCTGTCTTCCATATGCTTCAGCGTCCTGAGGAACAGCTCCGTCCTTGTGGTGCAACCGAACGTCCACGGCGGAGTCATCATGTAAGCGTTGTTGTATACCGTAACCCCGCAAGCGCGACGTGCTTCAACGAAGCTATCAATAGCGGGAAGCGCGTTGTACGCATCGTACTTGTATTCCGGAAGGGATTCCCATGTCTCAACGCTGTTGAACAGCCTGAACAGGAACATGCCCATGCGATGAGCGCGGGGGAACTCAAAGCGATTCGCCTTGTCGTCAATGATGTTCTTCGCCATGTACTGCGAAACACGATCAAGGATGCGGTAGGCGTTGGTGAACTTCCACTTGTCAAGGATAGGATCCTCGGACACCAGCGCAGTACCATTGACGCGTGCGAGGAACCGCTCTTGCCTACGAATAGCGAACCCGTAAAAGTCCACCAGTCGCTTACTGGTAGGCAGGTGCGGAGCCGCCGGAAGGTCGTTAGCCTTGAACCAATCCATGCTCAATCCTTTATGTTAAGCTCTTCGAACGCCTCGAAGAGGTTGGTGTACACCATGTCATCGGACATGGGATTCAACAAGGAGTAGACCCGCTTGTCATACTGGGACGCGTCCCAATCGGGCTCACCAAAGAAGAACGAGCACTCCATGAAGCCAAGCGCGTCATCCGCCTTCGTAACAGCCAGATCAGGTGTCGCGTTGTACTTGTCAAAGATAGCACGCTGAATCCTGTCTTCGCACTGAAGGAACTCATAAGCGCACTTGAACGCTTCCCGGTTTCCTTCCTCAGCGACGTCCATGTATACCTTGACAGCTCGGCGGATCGCCGTAACAATGTGATTCTTCACGGGACGGATGATGTCCCCTGTGTACGCCTCCACCGCGTCATGCAACAGAACGGCTCTAAGGATGTCCGGAGCGGTGATGCCCATGACATGCTTGGCATACGCCAGCGTAGCCAACGAATGCTGCCCCACACTATAATGGTAAGAGGTCGCGCCGTTGAAACGGCAAATGTGCGACAAGCTGTTGGCAATGTGCGCAAGGCTCAGGTTCGGTCCAAAGATCGCGTTCTCCGGATCATGGGTAGGCAAAGCCCAAAGGTTGAAACGCTTGCGTTCAGTTGTGAAAACACCGGGATAACAAGGTTGCTGGCTCATTTGCGTCTCCTAATTGCGATTTCTAACAGCACCTGTTGCGAGATTTCAAGTGCCGCTGTCAGCATAACCTTCGCTCTGGAAGGGTTCAATGCCAACATGTTGATGAAATTGTGTCCAGTTTTGAATATGATACTCAGTCGTTTTGGGTCATAGTCAAAGTCCTCTGGACATTTGTCCTTGGGGCAGTCTGGCGAGAAGCATGTGCGAGCGGGACACGTCACGTGAGGAAGTTCCAAATAAGCAAGGATCACGCTCACTGGCATGTTCGTGCTGAACAACCAAAGGATCTTACGTGCTTGATTGGCTGTACGAGCCTTGGAAAGGCAGTTGGTCAGGTGGCCTTCTCGTATGCAAGACTCCTGATACCGTCGCTTCTCAGCTTGTTTGGTGGAGCCTTCAACCTTCCCTACAAGACGCGCCATTCGTCTCTTGTCCTCTGCTTCAAGGACTGCGGTTCCGGCTTTTGCAGGTGCAGTTTCGCGCTTCACGGCCTTTCGGGAAATCATAAAATGCCTCCTCAACTGATCAGGGCTTCTGGATTTTGGCCTTTGTGTATAGTTTCACCTCCTACCCCGGTTTGACGGGTAACGCAACGTATTACCTAAAAATTCAGTCGCTTGCGAGTGAAATCCAACCGAGGGTTTTCTGCGACTGCGGAGTACGCCAGCGCATTTGAATTTGTGCAACTGCGCTGGATTGTAAATGCACCAAAAACGCACAAAAAGCAAGCGTTTTCTTTCTCCTAAAAGTTCAATGGGTTACGCTGCGCAGGGATACCAATCCAAGGTCAATTGACTTCCCGCTAAAATTTCGACTTGGATTTGTTCAATTATCTTGCGCATTTGTGTGGTTTTTTCCGCCTCCCGTTTTGTTGTACAGGTGCCACGTACAGTCAGTTATTTCAGTGGGTTGTGGTACTTCGACGTTCGTTTTCCGCTATCGTCTCCCTCATTACGTACTGTCAGAAAATCTCTCGTGAAAAAAGGATCGGTATACGCAACGCATGGATTCAATTTTCTCTGTGTGGCGGTATTATGTGACCCACTGACCCCACCCCCCCCGGAAAAAGTAAAAGCTATTATATAATAGTTGGGGATCTCCATTGATTTCGAGGGGTTGCCTGTTTTACGCTGATTTTACGCTGCCTCAGAAAAAAGGTGGGAAAGTACCTGTTTTTGAGAAGCTCCAATCGGACTGAACTCTCATCTCATCCGGTTTCTATTCTGAAAAACAGTGGGTTTTTTGGTCAACTCGCCACGGTTCAGGTAGATTAAGCTCTGGAAAATCCTAAAGCAAATCCGGTTCTTTCGGGGATGAATCTTAAAAATCTGTCGGGGTGTTTAATCCATTGAACCCAAAACCGCGAAGGGCGGAGCCATTGACCCTCCGCCGCCCACGTTGCGCCTTGCCGCCTCCCTACCATTAAAAGGGACGCTCCGGAAGCGGCTCCTGCCCACGTCACGGGAGCATGGCGCAGTCGACTGCACCCGCCCGCCGGGGGGTCAAACGGCGTTCCGGCGTCGCCAGGTCAAGCTGTCCGTTGGAGCCAGCCGGAGCCGCTTCCGCAAGTCCTACGATTGAAACGAAAAGTTGAAGCTTGAAAACTTTTTTGGAAAAAGTCCCAAAAATTCGAAAAAAGTGCTTGCTTTCTGTCTCGGAATCCGGCATAGTGTCTTCAACGGGAGGGACGGTTCCACCACGGTGGAAAGGAAGGCCGCCCTTGTGTAGGTGCAGTATTGCGCCGGGGCGGAGGGCCTCCCGTCAGAAACTACCTTTTAAGGAGACGCACATGAGTCAGACTGTTGCCCCCGCTTCCCGTCGTTCTCGTCGTACCCCCGTTGAACCTGTAGCCGCTCAGGAGAGCCCCATGTCCCAGATCGTTGTTGAAGACCTGACCGCTGAATCCGTTGCCCCCGTCACCTCCGCTGAACCCGAAACGACTGCCCCGAAGCGTGAAGTTTCCGAAGCGGCGAAGGCCGCTCTGAAGGAATACCAGGAAGCCTCCAAGAAGGCGAAGGCGTTCCTCGCTGAGGTGATCCTCGGCAAGCATCCCCAGCTCGTGCTCCCGAACGAAGTCCTGGACGCGATCCGCGTTCTGGTTCCCATCCGCAATGCGAAGCAGGGCGGGCATGCTGCCCCCCGCAACGCGAAGCAACAGGTTCTGGACAAGCTCCTCGATCTGTTCATGGCGAACGACGGCAAGGTTTCCTTGATGACCATCTTCAAGGAGTTCCGCATGGGTGAGGGCGAAATGCGCGTCCGCATGCGCAACGCGATCCACGACCGCAAGCCCGAAGAGCGCATGTGGATCACCTATGACGCGGATACCGAGACCTACACCTTGGAAGAGGTTGGCGTGAACCCGCCCGCCGGATGGACTGGCACTCTTCCCAAGAACAAGTAACTCTCCTGTCTGATCCTACCTACCTCCCTAGAAGCCCCATGTGTGCCTGCATGGGGCTTTTCTTATATGTAAAGACGTAAACAGCGCAAGCCGTTGGAATTGTACAAGTTACTCCAAATTGCGATTCTGAGCGTCCTTTGCAGGGCAACGTAAGCCCATGCCTACCCCCGCCCCGGTTTGCCCCGCCCGCTCCCCTCCCTGCCCCGGCAAAGGGCAAATTCCTGCCCCGGTTTGCCCCGCCCGCTCCGCCTTCCCGGTAGCCGCCCGGCGGGGCTCCCAACAAAATGCTTGCTTTTCCGATCGGAATGGTGCATAATGGTTTCTATGAAAGAACCCCGCGATCTTAATGCTCTCTTCTCTTGGCTTGAGAACCAGAGCAACTCATCTATAGCCGAGAACCTCTACAACCTATTGTATGAGGGCGGACTCACCGACTCTGAGAAGGAGTACGTCTATTCGATTGCTAATCGCAAGAGAGCGACGAACGCCACGCTCAGCGATGATGATATATTGACTGATGAGTTCCTTGAGATGTACGCTGAGTATCGTTCCCTTGGATTGTCAAGCGAAGACGCTGCAGGACTCATTGGAATTTCTTCGGAGCGAATGAAGAGCTTGTTGCTTGGAGGGAACATTCAGGACAGGCGTCGCCACGCTGAGCTTCTCAAGATTGAACGCAGGTCGGATCTTATCCTCAAGAAGACGTGCTTGTCAACGATCGTGAGAGCGACTGAGAACGGCAATACCAAGACGGCTATGATGTTGCTTGAACGCAAGTGGCCCTCCGAATGGAGCAGTAAGGACGCTGGAGTCCAGACCAACGTGTTCGTGTCCACTGATGACTACGCTAAGAAGGCGCGTGCCGCGTCTGAACGCTTGAAGGAACTCAGGAGAATGCGCCGTGAGGAAAATTAACGATCTCATCGTTCATTGTGCCGCAACGTATGACACAATGGATATTGGCGTGAAGGAGATCCGTAAGGTTCACGTCGATGAAAACGGCTGGAAGGATATTGGTTATCACTTCGTCATTCGTCGTGATGGAACCGTAGAGAAAGGCCGTGACGTGAGCGTTGTCGGAGCCCATGTGCTCAATCACAACGCGAACTCCATTGGGATCTGTTTGGCAGGTGGACTGAGTAAGCAGGACGGCAAGACCGTTAACTGCGTGAACTACACTCCTGAGCAGTACAAGTCGTTGTATACGCTTCTGCTTAAGCTGAAGTCCGAATATCCTCATGCAGGTCTGCATGGTCATCAGGATTACGCCAACAAGTTCTGTCCCGGATTCGATGTTCGTGAATGGTGGACAGGCTACACTGGAAAGAAATGGGAGGACGTATGAAGCCCCTGAGTACGGTCGCACGATGGTTCTATTCGTTCGTGATGTTCTTCGCCTTGATTGCCTTTAACGGCATGGCGTCGGGATGCACCAAGGACGAGGTGGCGTTGAACTCCTACAAAGTCCTTGAGTCCTCCAAGGTAACGTACTACGCGGTTATGCAGAGCGCAAGCGCGATGCACCAACGTGGATCCCTGTCGGACGATAAGTACGGGGAGCTCAAAGACGCGGCTCTCATTTACGTTGACTCATATTTGGTTGCGGTTTCGGCCCTTGCGACCTACGCTGAGCTCAACGAGGCTGACAAGGGCCTCAACAAGGATGACAAGCGAGCCCTGCTGGAGCAGAGGGTTGATATTGTGACCAAAGGCTTCAACGAGTTCATCAAGAAGGCCATTCAGCTTGGGGTGGACGCGAAGGAGCTGAAGACGACCGCCATTGACGACGGGAGTACGGTTCACAAGAACCTGAATGCACGGGCGGCTCCGTTCACTGATCACGTTACAAAGTCCTGGATCAACCTTCCGGTAATGGGGAACTAGCATGAGTAAGCTCGACAAGAATGCAGTCCTTGAGATCCTGTTGCTGGCAATTCAGATTGGCGTTCCCGCCGTTAAGAAGCTGATCGAAGCGTGGGACAAAGACGAAATCACGCTTGAAGAAATTAAGGCTCTGGCCGATATAAAACGGCCAGATGAGTTCTGAGACTTGGGTGATGGAGATGAGTAATGAACGAACCTTTTTCCGCAGACTATATCTCCATCATCAAACGTCTTGTTCCCCTTATGCTCACGGGAGGAGTTATGGCGATCATTCTCCATTCCTCCGAGATAATGAACAAGCGTCCTTGGTTCCGGGTCGTTAGTGAAGCAATCTCGATTTTCGCAATAGGCTCAGCCGCCGCGTTCGTTTCAGCATTGGCGATTCCGTACTTGCCTTACATTGACAATCTGCCTGAGACGCATCTGCTGGTGGCTGCAATGGCGGGAGTAGGCGGTCAGAAGACATTTGACTTCATCCAGAAGAAGGTCTTCAAGACATTGTATGGAATGGGCGAGGAGACGCAGTAGCGATGGAAGATAAATTACTGGAAGCTCTGAAGTGGGCGTGTCACATCACGAATATCCAAAAGATATGCGAGAACTGTTCGAACGAGGAGTTTGAGGCTTGCCAAGCCCAATGTGCCGCTGAGAACAAGATGAGCCCTTCCAGAGCGTATAACCGCAAGAAGGTTGAATGCAGATTAAGACTCGCGCTTGCCCATGTTGGATTGGATGTGCGCGATCTTTATAAATAGGCGCAAGCCACGCATCGCTCAGCGTCTCCAAGAGCGAGGTTCCCCTAGATCTATGTGTAAGTGAGGGAATCCATTTGCATGTAGGCGGGGCCTAGGGGAACCATTATGATTCACTCTCTGTTCGATTACTGTGATCGCGTTGCAGGCGAGGAGAAGCGAGCGTTTGTAGATCTGGAGTACGAGCATCGCTTATGCGAAGCACTAGAGATGTGCGTAATGGGTGAGCTTCCCGATGGTAAGAAGAACCTGATCATAAACGTCCCTCCTCGCTGTTTTAAGACGACGTTCACTTCGCAGGGCTTTGTTAGTTGGTGTCTTGCTGAGGTTGCACCTGATTGTGAGTTCATCCTCACTTCGGCAACGGCAGGGCTGGCAACTGAGAATACAATGGCGGTTCACCGCATCCTGTCTAGCGAGTGGCACAGAGCACAGTACCCCGAAACGATAATCTCCCGCGAGTCTCGAGAGTTGCAGAACTTCTTCAAGACGACAGCGGGAGGAGCCGTTTATGGCGTCGGCTTGGGAGGCACGATTACAGGGTTTGGTGCAGGTAAGGTTCGCAAGGGCTTTGGAGGAGCGATCATCATTGACGACCCGCTCAAGGCTGACGATGCCAAGTCTCGTGTTAGACGAGAGAACTGCATCTCATACTACCTGAACACGCTTAAGTCACGACGCAATAACGCCCACAACACGCCGTTCATTCTCATCATGCAACGATTGCATGTGGACGATCTGGCGGGATGGTTGCTTAAGAACGAGCCTGACGACTGGCATTTGGTTTCGTTCCCCGCCCTTGATGGTAATGAGGTGCTGAACCCCATTACGCTGTCCAAGGACGATCTGGAGACGCTGAAGGTAGTTGCGCCAACGACGTTCTTTGCTCAGTACCAGCAGTCGCCTCTTATTCCGGGCGGTAACATCATCAAGCTTCCGTGGTGGAACTTTTATGATCCTGCGCAGTATACGCCCAAAGGTCTTAGATACATCACGGCAGACACGGCGTACAAAGAGCATGATGATAACGACCAGTCGGTTGTGCAGTGCTGGGAAGGAACGGAGAGCGGGCTTTACTTCATTGACTCCATGTACGGCAGATGGGACTTCCCTAAGCTGCTGCTCAATTCCAAGCTGTTCTATAACGTGATGGACAAGCCAAGGGAATTTTGGATAGAAGACAAGGCAAGCGGGACTCCATTGGAACAGACGCTGAGCGACACGGGATTGCCCGCCTTTGCATGGAATCCTAACAAGTTCTCATTCCCAGCGGACAAGGTGGCAAGGATGCAAGAGGCCTCGTGGTTCGTCCATGGAGGCAAGGTGTTTCTCCCCTTGGGGAATGTTCCGGTGCGGATAGACAAGGATACGGTCGTGAATGTGACTCCAGGAGCCGCCGCTCTGATGGAAGAAGCCGCCGTATTCGCTAGGGATATGTCACACGCGCATGACGACCATTGTGATGCGTTCACGATGGCTGTAAGTTTATACAAAGACGCTGGCGGAAATGTCAGTTTGTAGGTGGTAAGATGTCGCGATCTCGTTTGTCTTTGGGATTTTCCCGCCGTCCCCATAGAACCCGGACGAACAATACGCTCGTTACCGGGTCTAGCGGCGCAGGTACGACGAATGACAGGGGAGCGACTCAGGTCACGGGATTCACGTCTCTCTCCCCGTACTACAATAATAACTTTCTCGCTCGGTACCAGACGTATGTGAACCTCTATGAGACGTCATGGGAAGTGCGAAAGATCATTGACATTCCGGTGGACGACGCTATGCGAAAGCCCACCATTCGAGAAGGACTGGCTCCCGAAGACGAGCTGATGATTGCGCGGGCATGGGAAGACCTTGGAGTTGAACGCCAGTTGCGTCGTGCCATGAAGCAGGAACGCTTGCTTGGGGGTTCAGTCATCCTTGGTGTCATGCTGCTCCAAGACGGAGAAAAGCTCAGCGAGCCCCTGAATCAGCAGAACCTGATGAAGGGAGACCTTAAAGCCCTCAACGTGATCGACCTTTCCAAGCTGTCCCGCTCTCGCGTAACTTGGGATCCGTTCCAGCCCGACTACGATAGGGTGGACAGCCTCAGCATTGATGGGATAGAGGTGGACGCCTCTCGAATGGTCGTGCTTGACGGCAATGCGCTATTTGGAAGGAACAGCCAACGTCTCATGCAGAACTTCAGGTACAATCCTTTGGGGTTCGGTGAGAGTAAGATTGCTCCGCTCTATGACGTCCTTTGCAGGTCGTTGGGCACTCAGCAAGCGGCCTATCAGCTTGTGAACATGGCTTCGGCTATCATCCTTTCGGTTGAGAATTTGCGTAATATCAAAGCGTTGGATTCGGGTGCGGAAGGGAAACTGCAAGAAGTAGCTCGCCAGCTTTCGGTCTACAATGCTGCATTGGTGGACGGAAAGGATGTTAAGGTGGAGTCGCTCTCGGCTTCATTTGGTTCTGTCCCTGAGCTTCTCGTCACCTATACGCAGTTCCTTGCGGCGGCGTCTGACATACCGATTACTCGGTTCTTAGGTTCGTCGGCAGGTGGCCTGAATGCGACTGGTGAAGGCGACTCGCGCAACTATTATGACATGGTCGACTCGATCATAAACAACACGCGGAAACCCGCTGAACAACGTTGTTTGGATTGGATTGGCCCTAGCGTGTTTGGCTATGAAGAATGGAAGCGCAAGTCAGCCAACCTTGTTCTCTCGTATGAGCCCCTTTGGAACCTTGACGCGGTTCAGCAAGCGACTCGTGATGAGATTATTACTCGCACTGTGGTCTCTATGTATCAGGCTGGATTTATTTCAGCCGAAACCGCAGTAAACGAGCTGAACGCTAGAGAGATCTATGAGACCAAGCTCAAGGCGGAAGAGGCGTTGTTAGGCTCTGACCTTGATACTGGGGATTTGCTGGAGGGCAAGGATGCCTATTCAAGTCGCGGGTTCACCCCGGCGGGGACGACCCAACAGACCAATCCGAGCTAGTGGAGTAGGCGGCTCTGTACGGCAAGCTCGTCAGTTATACGCTGAGCTCCAGAAGCTAGTTGGGCCTATGGTTGACGACCTCATGAGCATGGTTCCATGGCTTGAGTCAAGACCCGGCCCGGCGGCAGCCGCTTATGCGCTTCAAAGCAACAAAGAGAAATGGAGACGAGTCTTAGGGCCTTCCATACGAGGCATAGCCGGACGTTGGGTTCACGCTGTTTCAGAGCGTGACAGACTGAAGCTCCAAGCGAGCTTGGCTAAAGCTCTTGGGGTGCCTTTCGTTTCCATCTTTGACAACGACGCTATAAGGGAGACCGCTGAGCTCATGGGAGCTCAAGCTGTTCACCTCATCACTACCGTTCCTGAGATCTACTACGATAAGATCCAGGAAGCCGTGATGAAGACATACCAGCAAGAGCGATTGCCTGAAGGCCGCGGTCTTATTGCTGAGATACAAGAGCTCACGAAAATAACGTATGAGCGAGCCAAGCTGATAGCAGTAGACCAGACTAACAAAATGCACGGCATGGTCACTCAGACGCGACAAACGTCAATCGGAATAGAAGAGTACTACTGGCAAACGGCAAGGGATCAGCGAGTCGTTGGCGACCCTACTGGTCTGTATCCGAAGCCGACAAAACTGCATGGAAATCATTACATTCGTCAGGGCAAGATCTTTCGTTGGGATGAGCCTCCAGACGATGGACATCCGGGCTGGCCTATCCGGTGTAGGTGCCATGCCAATCCCAAGATTGACTACAGCAAGTTGAAACTGCAATGAAAAGAGTAGCCTTCTCCAACGCCTTTAATGCTGACTTCAAAGAAGAAAAGCATAAAAGAGATAAAGACGGAAAGTTCTCCAAGTCCGGTTCCGGAGGGAGCAGCTCAAAGTCGAAAGGCGGAGCTTCGTCTAAGAAGGAAGCCAAGACGGAGCCTTCTAAGGCCATTCCGCCCATAAGCGACGACGTTTCATTGGATCACATCAACAGCCTGATGGAATATACTGGCAACTCCTTTTCAGTCAACGACGGACTGCGAAAAGGTAAGCTCAGTGAAAAGGACAAGAAGGTCGTAAGACACTTGGATGAGGTAATTGCCTCTTCCAAACCTACCACGGCAGATACTACGGTTTACCGGGGCATATCTGCAGATTCTGATTTTGCCAAGAAGTTGGCGTCAGCTAAGGTAGGGGACACGTTCAACGATAAGGCGTTCATGTCCACCAGTGTTGATAAGAACAAGGCTAAAGAGTACGCACAAGACGCTGCCAACGGAGAACCTAAGAAGGGCGGTGTGGTGTTGGAGATTAATGTTCCTAAAGGAACCAAGACCGCTAATCTGTCTGGTGAGGCGGACATAAACTCCAACAATGAAGTTATCTTGGGTCGGGATTCGAATATCAAGGTCTCTTCGGTGACCAAGAAGGGAGGAGAGACGTATGTCACGGTTGATCTTGTAAAGACTCAACCTGCTCCCAAAAGCGAACCCAAGGGGTCGCCTCCTGAACCCGTGAGTAAGGTATACCGCAAGCAAGTTGAGACGCTGATTAAGTCAGACGCTAAAGAAGCGAAGACATTGGAATCCTTGTACTCAAAGCTCTTGTCTGCCAAAACTGCTGAAGAGCAGTCTAAGCTCAAGGGTGAAGTGAACAAGGTTGTTAAGAAAATAAAAGGACTCAACATACGTCCACTCAACTTGCGAGGCTAACGTCATGCGGTATTCTAACAGATATAAGTTCCAGAACTGGAGAATCGACTCCGATGGCATGCTTAGGGTTACGGCCAGAGTTTTGGCTGATGGGGTATTTCCCTATCTTAAAGCCGAATCGCCTGATGATGCCAAGGAGAACGCTGAAGGGCTCGTGGGGCAGTACATCCCCGTAAAAGAGTTCACTGATGAAGCTCTCCAGTCATTGGAAGGCAAGCCTGTTATCGTCGAAGATCATGTGTGGAGAACACCTGAGAACACGACTAAAGACGGGCTTACCGTTGGTTCGGTAGCAGGGACTCCCCGAGTCGAAGGCGGCTACGTTGTCACTGACCTTCTCATCACCGACAAGGAAGTGATTGAGAAGATCAAGAGCGGCGATCTGGTTGAAATTTCGTCTGCCTACGACGGGGATTGTTATTCCAAGGAAGGGGTTTACAAGGGCAAGCCTTTTGGGGCAGTCCAGACCAATCTGAGGTTTAACCATGTTCTCTTGCTCCCTGAAGGTGCAGGTCGGTGCGGACCAAACGTCCGTATTGTTAATCATAAACAAACAAAGGAGAAGGGAATGAAAGTCCTTCAGAGACAGTACGGAAACCGTCGTGTCGACTACAAGTTCAATAACGAGGACGACGCGGCCGAAGCTGAAAAGATGGTTGAAGATCAGAAGACCTTCAACGCTGATGCGCTCGCCGAAGCGGTGGAAAAAGCCCAAAGCATCAAGGCTCAGCTTGACGACCTCCAGAGCCAGTACGATGCGGCAATGGCGACCATCGAGGAGCAGAAGGCCACTATCGACGACCTTATGAGCGCGGAAACCCAGGAAGCTATGGCGCAGGAAGCCGCCGCTCAGACTGAAGCCGAAGACGCCATTCTCGACGACGCTATCGAAAACGAAGTGATCGAAGAGAAGGAAAAGGAAGAAGTCAAGAACGAGTGCGCTAAGGCGAAGACCTTTGCCAACCGCCGCAAGATCATCGTGCAGAACGCCATGAGCGTACCTGCCGAAGATCTCTCCAAGTGGACTCAGGACGCCATTGACGGCGCGTTCGAATCCCTTGCTCGTCAGGCTGAAATCCGGCAGAAGCGCGCCAATAAGCGTGTCATGGGCGGAGCTTCCGCTCAGATCAACAACAGCAAAGCGCAGGGCTCTCTGGACAGAATTCTCCGTCCCATGCGCCTCAACAATACTCGTCGCAAGGGCGATAAGGAGTAAGCAATGGTTTACACTCCTCAGAGGGGCTTCGCTCAGTTCCAGTACTTTGATCAGCAAGCGACTGCTCTCGCGGGCATGCTCGCTAACGCCTCGGACATCAATCTGGTTGACAGCGCGTTTGTCGGCCCTGTGGACGCTACCGTCGGTCTTACGGCTGGTATCGGCGTCATGGTTAACCCTACCGTTCGCAGCAACCGTCCCGGCCTCAACTATGACATCGTGATGCCTCCGGATCATGCCGCTACCGACGAGGCCTTCGCTGGCATCGTGGTTCGCAACCAGTTCATGCGCACCAACTCCAACGGCGAAGCGTGCTACTTCTTTGAAGACATGGCGAACTACGCTCGTCGTGACCGCGCCGGGGCTCGTATTTGGGTTCAGCTTGCTCAGGGTTCCACCGTGTTTGGTGGCCCGGTATACTGGATCGTTCGCGATACCAAAAATGCTGGCCTGAAAATTGGCGCGTTCTCTGCCGCTCCCATCACTGGCACGGCTACGCCTACCCCCGGCTCCCTGAACGGCGGCACCCTGTCTGTGAATGACGTTAAGGCCGTCACCAACGGTGGCTTTGACATCACTGTTGCCAGCACGCTCCACAAGGTTGCGGCTCTGGACTTCAGCTCGGTCAATACCGTGAGCGACGTTGCTACCATTCTTCAGGCCGCTATCACCACGGCTTCTGTGCCTGTCACCGTCAAAGCGGTCGGCAACGGCGTTGTGCTTACCACGACCGCCACTGGCGCGTCTGCCACTATCACGTTCGCGTCTGCTCCTACGACTGCGGATACCACGGACGCTTCGGCTATCCTTGGTCTCACTTCCGCCGCCGGAGCCACTGTCACGGCGGGCTCGGCTGGCACCAGCGAAGACACTGTGCTTCTTACCGGAGCGCGTTTCCTCGGGACGTTCACCGCAGGAGAAGCTCCCTGCAACAACATCGCTCTCGTTGAGCTTCTCTAAGGAGATGAAGAATGAGCCTGAAAAGATTCAATAACGCTGCTCCTACCAGCGGCGCGGCGTGCAACGTCACTGCCGCCGATATTGCGTTTGAGCTTACCACCCAACTGGACAGCCAGTTCTATGACGTCCTGTATCCTGACCGTGAATGGTACAACATCGTTCTCGAAGAGCAGATCTACAGCGACATCAATCCCGGCGCAACGTCTTATGCCTACATGAGCCGCAACCGCCACGGCGCGGCGGCCTTTATCGGCCATGGCCCGAACAACGACATCCCGATGGTCGGTCAGTCCATGGGTGCCGTTCAGGTGCCTATCGCCTATGCCGCTGTTGGCGCGGAAGTTACCAACGAAGATGCCCGCCAGTACAGCTTCGGCGTGAACGGCAATCTGGCTCAGGATCTTGGTGGTGCCATGCGCGAAGCGTGTGACAACCTGATGGAACTGAGCATCATCTTTGGCACTCCCGACCTTGGCTTCAACGGCTGGATCAACTATCCCGGCCTGACGGTCATGACTCCGGAAGCCTCTTCCGCTGTCCCGTCCTCTACCAAATGGGAAGACAAGAACGGCGTTGAAATCGTTCGCGATATCAACTCGGCTCTTAATTTCTTGTGGCAGAATAGCCGCACGATCTTCAAGCCGACCACCATCTTCCTTCCCCTGAAGCAGTTCGCTCAGATCACCAACATGCCTATGGTTATCGGCGCGACGAGCTCCTCCAGCGGCACTGGCATCGCCGTCAACGTGATCGACTACGTTGTTACCAACAACGTCATGTATCGCGTTACCGGGCGGGAACTGGAAATCATTCCCTCTCGTTACCTTGAAGGCGCGGGAGCGGGCGGTTCTGACCGCATGGTCATCATGGATCGCCGCAAGGAGAACCAGATCCTGCCCTTCCCCCTGCCGTATCAGCTCAGCGAGCCCCAGCCGAAGCCTCTCGCTGTTGCATGGTACGCCGAAAACAAATTCGGCTCCTACCATGTTCGTCAGCAGGGCTCCATGGCTTACGTGGACGGCATCTAAACCATCAAGGGCTCCTAGGCGACTGGGAGCCCTTCTCCAAAGGAGACGCAATGATTATCGGCAATCGCTCTGAAACCCCTCGTACCATCTGCATCCGAGAAAAGCACTACCTGATCCCGCCTATGGGTTTTGTGACCCTTCCGGATGATAACAGCACGACCGAAGCTCTTGAAGCCCTCAAGAAGGTTGAAACCGTCAAGAAGCTGATGGACATGGGCGTGTTGGTGTTTGGGGAAAAGGTCAATCCTTATGCGGCACCTGCCAAGGTGAAAGGGCCTCAGCCCCCTGCTGAACTGCTCGCCGAACCCCAGAACGAAAAGGTTTCCAGAGGGAAGCCTAGAAAGACCAAGGAAACAATGCAGGTGTGACCATGAACTGTTCTAAGAAGCCTATCCCAATGGACGGGATGGTAACATGCGTTGACGGTGAGTTGACGTTTGTAGACGAAAAGTTCTTGGAGTTCTATCCGGAGTTTTCTCGTGTTCCGTCCATGTCAGTCAATACGTCGGGTACAACGAGTGTAGCTATTTTGCGTGAATGTTCGTTCGGCCCTATGTTCCAGTTGGCTGTAGGGCTTCTTACAGCGCATCGCTTGGCTACCTTGTATGACCTTGGTGAGGTGTATACCGAGGGAGGGATGAAGGATCAAAGCTCCTCTGAAGTGGGAACTAACATCTCAGCCGCCACTGGTTCTCTCTCCCAAGGTTCCGCTCCTCTGTCGTTGGTGATGGGAGACGATCCTTTCACCGTCGACTTAGCGGGAACAAAATACGGACTCCAACTGCTCGCTCTCATCAGCACTTGGATACCAGCCGCTGATATTGTTGGCGGCAGACCAATTGGTCGCTTCTTGTACTCATTGCAATGGCCTCCTGTGAACGCAGGGTACTGATATGAAAACGATCCTGAAGTTGAAACGACAGCCTGTCCAGACCATGGAAGCCCTCCGTAAGATCAAGTCTGCCTTAAAGTACGCGGACAAGAAGGAGGTTGCAGTGGGCTACCCCGTAGACGCTTCGGGACTTGGGGTTCCTGAACCCAACTATGACGATGAAGCCTCGATCATTGAAGTCGCGTTGAAGAATAACTACGGGTTAGGTGTTCCCAGACGTGCATTCATGGACTTGGCTTCTCAATACATGAAAAAGACGTATAAAGAAGTAATGGAAGAGCTAGGGCCTAAACTGCTGAGCGGAGACGCAACGTTGGAAAAGGTTCTAGAGGTTGCCGGACTAGCCGCCGCTGAAGACGTACGAAAGGCCATTACGGAAGGCGAATGGCAACCTAACTCCAAGGCCACTATTGAGAGGAAGGGATCTGACGTTCCTCTCATCGACACGATGACGATGCATAATAGGGCAACTCACATGGTGAGGGATAAGTCATGACAGCGATACCTATGAATTTCGACAAGGTCACGCGAGCCTTCTCCAAAGTTGTTCAGGTTGTTCATTGTGTCGGAAAGCACGTGGACGGGGTATGGGAAGAAGAGCAGATTGGAGAGCCTGAACCGCTGAGGGCAATCGTGTTAGCCCTTACTATAGAGCAGCTTGAATTCTATTCCGACGGAAACTCCTCGTCTGGCGGCATCTCCGTTACAACGGACAAGGAGCTGTTCTATTCTGATGTAAACGAGGAAGGACTGGAACACCGTCAAGATTACGTGCTGTACAAGGGGTTCAAGTTCAAGGTCAGGGGAACAGGGTTCATGATGGGGAATACCAATAAGCATATCTACCACTGCGTAAGGTACTTCACATGAGCGATGTTATTCAACTCACTCCTCAAATGGTCAATGTCCTTCTTAAGGACTACTTTGACTCGTTCTTTGGATGGGATCCTGAACCCAACAGAGTTCTTGTTGAAACTCAGGCAGGAACGAGACCGCCAAAGGGATTGTACGTCACCTTGTGGTGGAGAAATATCGAGGTCATGCGTCAGGATCCAGGAGGAACATTCTCATGTTCTCCTGATACTGGCCCGATTGAGAGCCTGATAAACATCTCCCTGTGCGAAGTGCAGGTGACTTTTAGAGGTCCTAACGCACTTGAAAGTGCGGTAAACGCTCGCTTGTCATTGGGCTCTTCAGCAAGGGCTTTTGATCTATGGAAGCTTCTTGGCTATTCGGGTACGAGTGGAATACAAGACCTGAGTGCCTATTACAATGGTGCAATTCAGCCTAGAAGCTACTTCAACTTTTATTTTTATGCCCTCTTCAACAGAGAGTATCCAGCAGACTACTTCGATAAATCGAAGTGGAATGTTAACGGCATTGAAATCACAATCCCTGGAGAGAAGCCGGTATGCCCGTAGTCAGTTGCGCTAAGACGAGTTTGCCTCGTTCCCTTGACGTTCCTGTATCCCTGTCTCGTTCTGTCGCCGAAACTGCGACGGATATGACGATGATGTGCTTTGTTACTCCCGGCGTGGCCTTCCCTCCCGGTAACGACAGAGTGCAGTTCTTTTCCACCTTTGACGCTGTGCAAGGCGCTGTTCCCGAGAACTCTGAAGCCATATTTGCGGCTCAGGCGTTCTTCAACCGTTCTGATCGCCCTCAGACCATGTGCATTGGAGCCGTGTTCGTTGATCCCACGCATGGCACGCTTACGGGCGGAAATGTGGATCTTACGAGCCTCGCCAATGTTTCCAACGGCGGCTTCAATATCGTCATTGGCGATACTGAAAAAGCCATCAGCGGCCTTACCTTTGACTCCACCCCGACAATGAACGAGGTTGTCACGGCCCTTAATGCGGCGCTGGCTTCCTCTGCCACTGTGACAGCGGAGGGCAACGCGCTTAACGTGATCACCACTGCCACTGGCGATGGAGCCGATATTGGTTTTGCCACCTCTCCTGCGAACTTTACCAATATCAATACGCTCATCAGCGCCACCACTGCCACCGGAGCGACCCTGACTCAGGGCGGAACGGTCACTGTAAACACCCCTGCGCAGTTGAACTCGGGGATACTGGACAGCGCCGCTCTTACTGCCCTCGAGAACATTTCTGACGGGTCTTTCGACATCACGATTAACGGCGATACCGTGCAGGTTCGTGACTTCGCGACTGGAGCGGATGTCACGTTGGAAGCCCTCGGAACGACTCTGGGAGAAAAGCTCACGGGCAAGGCCACTGTCGTCGCTGATACGAACAACAACATGCTCGTAATCCGTACTGTGGCTAAAGGCACGGGAACGATCATTAATTACGCGACTACCGCAAGTCCCGCCGTTGGCACGGACATTTCGGACCTGCTGAAGCTCACCATGAGAACGGCAACGACAAAGGTCACTGGAAGAACCGATGAAAACGAAGCTCCTGCCAAGCTCACCACGGGTACGTTCACTCCCTCGGCGCTTGCTGAAATCAAGGATGGAGCGTTCTCCCTTATGGTGAATAACGTTCAGCAGAGCGTATACGATCTGGATTTCACTGGTTTTGGCCCCGACATCACCGTAATGAACGTCATTTCTGTCCTTTCTTCGGCGTTCGGTTCCAAGCTCAGCATTTCTGTCACACACCCCGGCGTTATTGTGTTTTCCACCCCTGCATCGGGAGAAGGCAATACGTTGTCCTATGGGCTTCCCGCTCCCAGTGCTGTGGACCTTTCTGCCATCCTTGGTCTGTCTCAGGAAACGTATGCTTCCAAGGCGAACGGGTATACCCCCGGCGGGCTTGTTTCTGAAGCGGCGCTTATTCAGACGGCAGCTCGTTGCGCAGGTCGCAGTATCTTCGCGTGGACACTTGACCGTCAGTACCGTGACACCCCTGACCAAAAGGCGTTCGCCGACTGGGCTGAAGCTCAGGATCAGGCATACTTCTCTGCCTGCACCAACAGCGTTCAGGCGTACAACACTGCGGACACGACAAACATCGGCTTCTACGCCAATAACAAGGGCTACATCAAGACGTCTGTGTTCTATCACAACAATCCGCAGGTGTACCCTGACGTATCCTACGCGGCCTTGGCGCTGTCTGTCAACTACGCCCTTGAGAACTCCACCCTTACGATGAAGTTCAAGCAGCTTACCGGGATTGAAACTGTTCCTCTCACGGAAACTCAGCTTTCTTCCCTTAAGGCTCGCCGCATCAATACCTACGTGTCCATGGGCAACTCTTCCTCTGTCGTGCGTGAAGGCGTGCAGTCGGCTGATTCGTGGTTCACGGATAGCCATGTGAACCTCTCCAACTACAAGGAAGAGCTTCAGGTTGAAGTGTTCAACGTGTTCATGCGCAACAAGAAGGTGAAGTACACCTCCACCGGACAGGATCTTCTTGTTTCTGCCGCCGCGAAGATCAACAGCCGTTACATTCGCAACGGCACCTTCGCTGATCGTGAAGAGGAAACGACCGATAACGAAACGGGTTACACGACCCTTCCGGCATGCACGATTACTCCGGCTCCGATCTACAGCGCAACGACTTCCGAGCGGGCAAATCGTGTTGCTCCCCCTATCGCTATTGTGGCGTATGAGGCAGGATCCTTCCACTCCGTCGCCATTGACGTCACTGTTTACAACTAAGGAGAAGCAGGAATGCGTACCATTTATAATCAGGCTTCCACGAGTATCGTCGTGGACGGCAACCAGATCTACGACCTGTTTGAAGGTGCTACCATCACGTACACCTTTGACGGCGGCGAAGTCGCCAAAACGCAAGGCACTGACGGCGCGGGCATCAACATTGCCACCAATCAGGGCTCTACCCTTCAGTTCACACTGAAGGAAACGTCCCGCTCCATTGCCTTCCTGAACAACCTGCGCTTGCGGCAGGAGAACGGCGGCCTTGGTGTGACCGTTGTGGCCAGAACCGGAGCCAACATCCTGCTTACCATGACCAACGCCTACATCAGCCGTCCCGGTCAGCTTGCCACTGGCGACAAGCAGATGGCCGGATTGCAGTTCACCCTGACCACGGCTGAAGACGACATCACCAACCTGACTGTGGAGGGGTAAATGAGAGACCTCAAGTCGGGAATGGGTGAGTTCAAGGTGAACGGTAGAACGTATAAGTTCGACCTCCTGCCTCCCATGGAAGCAATTGACTTTGGGAGCCGTGTTCTTAAGGCCGCTGGCGGAGCCCTCGTCTCCATTTGCGGTGAAGGTGAAGTGCACTACGACGCCATTGCTAAGGCTCTCAGCGTCGTTGAAGCGTCGGAACTCAGTGCGCTCATGAAGGAAGCCCTCAAGCGTTCGTATACGCCTGAGCAGGAACCCCTCAGCAACGAAGCTGTGTTCCATTCTTGGTTCAACCAAAACCCTCAAGACCTCTTTGTTGCGGGAGCGTTGGCTGTCTTTGAACAGGTGAGGGATTTTTTTCCCTCTGGGCTGAGTACAGCCGTACGAAACTCCACCCTGCAACGGTAGGTATAAGCGTCCCAGTACCTGACTCCCATCAGGACGTGATCCTAGTCAATCGGCTCCTTAGACATGGTCTTTGTACCTATAAGGAGCTCATTGACGGGACGCTGTCGTTGAAAGACGTTGTATTCTTGATGAAGTGTGCAGACTGGGAAGATTACGCCACGAGCTACGTAAGAGTAATGCAGGAAGGTTAGTATGGCTGTTGTAGACGAACTAGTCACAGTACTCAGTACTGTTCTCGGTGACGGAAGCGAGAAGGCAGTAGACACCTATAAAAAGGGTCTTGATGGCGTTGTTGCGACTGTCAAAGAGGCGACAAAGCGATTCGCAATGGCGGCTACTGGCCTTACTGCATTCGTAGCCGGGGCAGTCAACAGCGCGGCATCCATCCAGAAGGTATCTGAAACCACTGGCGTCAGCACTGACGCCCTTCAGGAATGGGCTTATGCTGCAAAGAGCGTAGGCGTCTCCGCGAGTGCCGTTGAAAGCGACCTCGCTAAGATGCAGAAGCAAGCCATGTGGACGGGTCGCTCGCTTGAATCATGGGCTGATACGTTCAAGGGCATGAGTGTTCCTCAGGCGAATATGTGGGGTGACGCCATTGGCATCTCACCTGACACTGTTCGCCTCTTGCGTGAAGGCCGTGAAGGTATTGCGGCCTTGCGCAAGGAAGCCCATAGCGTGGGCGCAGTTATTTCTCCGGAAGACCTGAAGCGAGCGGCTCAGCTAAAGACAAGCGTCATGTCCCTCACGACTCAATTACGAGCGTTTGGGACTACTATCGCTATCGGAACGCTTCCTATGATTGACAAACTGGTCACTTCCTTCAAGGAATGGCTAAACGTCAACAAGGAATGGGTCGCAAGCAACATCACCAAGTTCCTTGAGAACCTTGGAAGGGTTTTTAATGAGCTATGGGAAGACGGCAAGAAGCTCGTTGATTGGTTCAAGGAAACTCTCGGGCCTATCGGTGACATGGGCAAGAAGCTCTGGGAGGCAACCGACTGGGCAAAGCTCCTGAAAGGTGCGCTAGTTCTGCTGGTGGCCTATTTTGCCCCTGCAATCGCCGCTTTTGGTTTGGCTGTAGGCGCAGTCATTGCCCTCAGCGCGGCCTTTGAAGACTTCATTGCCTTCTTGGAGGGCAAAGACTCCATCATTGGTCGGCTGGTAGACAGCTTCCAAGAAAAATTCCCGAACTTGGCTAACCTGCTCAAGAACGTCGTAGTTGTGGCGTTCAAGCTGGTGACTCAGACAGCCGAAATTATGTGGGAATTGCTCAAAGACATTGCCAAGGGCATCGGCGGCGTCGTTGAGACTATCATTACCGGAGTAGACAAGGCCGTTGGAGCCGCGAGGCAGTTGTTTGGGCTTGAAGACCTGAATGAAGGCAAGGATCAAGGGCCTCCGCCTACTCGCCAGTACAATTGGGACGGACAGCAACGCAATTACAATCCGTATGCCAAGCCCCAAGAAGGCGAGGAACAACCACAAGAACAGACTCGTCGCAACTATAATCCGTATCAGCAGACAGAACCGACCAAACGCAACTATAATCCTTATGCGAAGTCGGCATCCTCTTCTGCTCCTAAGAACGTCAGCGCAAGAGTTCAGCTGGAAGAGGCGGGAAAGGAGTTGGCAAGGAACTCTACTGCAATGCAACAGTCTGCCCCTTCTGATAAGGGTCCTGTTATCATTCCTAAGACTGAGACTCGTCCTAGTGTCACAAACCGCAATCAAACGAATCAGTCTAACCTGAATGCTAACGTTAAGATTGAGGTAAGAGATCCTTCCGAGATCGGCCCTGCTCTCAAGAGCCTTGAAACAGCGTACCCTGATGCGCAGATTAACACTCCAGGAACCTATGGACCAAGCGTAGGATAGCATGTTAGCAGACAACTATGAAGCCACTACCGTCTTCACCAGCGAAGACACCGGGATTGTGAGACAAGGCTCTGTGGTGGCTGGCGTTTCTGTGTCTGTAAAAGAGGCGGAAAGTCACAGCTTCACCTCTCAAATGACCGACATACCCTTGGAATCAGGGGCTGTCGTGTCAGATCACGTTATCCTACAGCCTGAACAGTTGTCCGTGTCCATCGCGATGACCAACACCAGTGAAAACGGTGATAACTTTTCAGCTTTCGACCAGTTTTACGAAATGCTGAACAGCCGCGAGCCTGTAGAAGTTATCACTGAACACTGGATCTACACCAATATGGTGTTGATTTCGTTCACGCCTAACCACACGGCTCCGTTCAGACAAGCGTATACCGCTGAATGCGTCTTCAAGAAAGCCAACATGGTCACGTTGAACGTAGTCGGCAAGTCTCCTACCAAGTTAAAAGGCGGGGCAAAGAAGACTGGAAGCGGCACAGTCAACGCTGGAACAGTGGAATCAGGCAACGCAAGCGACGCCGATAAGTCACAAGCCGCTGTTTGGTACGATACGATCAAGAAGGGGTAGCGGATGCCTGTAATCGAACTGCCTTTGACCTCAGACGGCGAAAGAAAGTTCACAACTGAAATTGCAGGGGTGAGCTACCTCTTTCGTACTACTTACGTGATGGGTCAGCAGAATCATTGGGTTTTGGATATATTTGACGCAAATGAGAACCCGTTGGTGTACGGAGTCAACATCGTAACGGGGTCTCTCAACCTGCTCAAGGGCTATGGGAGCGTGTTTGACGAAATTCACTTGTTAGCCGTTCCTATCTATAATCAGGATCCTTCTGGCCCTGAAGCGTTGGGCACGGTGCTGAAGGTTCTTTGGTACACAGAAGGCGAGGATTTTCCCTTCAGTCTTGGGGATCCCCTGCTTGACATTGATCTCCTCTTAAACCTTTTCGAGTAATCCAATGGCTGACAGCGAAAATAGACCTTGGCTACGTAAAGTCCTTGTTACGTTAGGGCCTCTCGCTGAATGGCAAAACAAGTCAGCGGGATCCACTGTTCAGTTCGCCAGCGACGGCACATTGAACGGCCTTCGCGTATCCGCTAACATACAGAAGACCCTGATGGGACTTCCTTCTCCTTCCACCATCAAGGTGTATAACCTTTCTGACGACACAAGGAACGCAGTAAAGAAAGGGCTCACCAAGCTGACTCTTCAAGCTGGTTGGGAAAACACCAACATGGCGACCATCTACAAAGGCTCTATCATGAACGTCCAAAGTGAACGAGCAGGGGCTGACATTATCACGTCATTCCTTGTTCTTCCTGGCTTTGGAGCCTTGGCTATGGGAGCCTCCAGCGTGACTTTTGGCCCCGGAACTTCCATTTCAGCCGCCGCTGGTCAGCTTGGCAAGGATCTTCCCGGCATCACGGTGAATCCTGAGAGCTTCCAAGGCGTAGAGGGCAACATTGGAGGGAAGGGTTGGAGCTACGCGGGTTCTACCAAAGACGGTCTCAACCGCTTGGCAGAGGAATACGGCTTCTCTTGGTCAGTGCAGGAAGGGACTCTCAAGTGCATAGGCGACAAGTTCATGCTTGGATCTTCAGTGGAACTCAACGGAGACAACGGCGGTCTGATTAACATCTCCCCAATCCTTTCAGGGCCTCTTCAGTGGACTACTGGGGTTAAGATCAAGTCGTTGTACGTGCCGGGCATCACAGTAGGCTCCTCTGTGAAGGTGACAAGCAAGCTGAACAAGAGCCTTTCTGGAACGTACCGAGTTCACACCATTGGAATAGACTTGGATACATACTCCTCCAACTGGACGATGGACATCGAAAGCTACAAGCTAGGCGTTAAGGTGAAGTAATGGCTGACTACTCAAAGACCTCTCCCAACGAGTCTCAACGACTGGTTATTCAGCGCATGCTGGACTCCATGGACATAGCCAAACCTTGCATCATCAAGGAGGTCAAGCCGGGCCCTCCCTTGAAGGTCACGGTTCAGCCCACTGAACGCATGAAGATCACCATCGGGCAAGAAACCAAGTACATGCCGCTTCCTGAGATCAACGACGTTCCTGTCATTCTTCCTTGCGCCCAAACAGCGGGATTCTTGCTCACGTTGCCCTTGAAGCCGGGAGACACGGGACTGTTAATTGTAGCCGACAAGGACATAACGAATTTCGTTTCCTCAGGAGACATTAACGATCCCCCTGTTGGCTCTGACCCTGACGTGTCCAATGTGAGGAAGCGGTCGCTCACTGATGTGATCTTCATTCCCGGTCTGTCCAGTGATCAGGTGGCTATTCAAAGTTACAACACTGAGAACATTGAGCTAAGGGACTTGACCCGCACATCCTACATCAGCTTAGGGCCTGATGGCATCACGATGACAGACGGACAAGCGGTCTATTCAATGAAGGGTGGATCCGTAACAACTACGGCTCCGGGTACAGTTGCCACCCAAGCCGATGGAGCTATCTCCATGAGCACAAGCTCCACCTGCACCATTTCAAGCTCCAACATGGAACTCAGCGGATCGGGCAACACGATTCAGGGCAACATTACTCAGCGGGACGGCACGTTCACTGACGGCAACGGCAAGAACTCGTCCTCTCACAGACACACTGGCGTCGAATCTGGCTCTGATACGTCAGGGCCTGTCGCATAAGGATCGCTATATGTCATGGGACTTCCGACTTAATGAAAATTGGGATCTATCGCCAGGCGAAGTGACCGGGTCTGACGAGGTCATGCAAAGGCTTAAGCTGCGACTCCTTCGCGAGTTGGGAGAATGGTTCCTAGACACGACGGCGGGGCTCCCTTGGTATCAGGATGGTCATGGCATGTTGGGAGCCAAAATGTCCCAACAGAACAATGTACTCTTGCTCATTCGTCGTTGCGTTATGGGCACTGAAGGCGTAAAGGCCATTGAAAAGCTCACCACCAGATACATATTGGGCAACAGAACCTTTTTTGTATACATCCGGGTGATCCTTACAGATCGCACTGTTAGAGAGCTTACTTTGCCCGTCACCGCCTCAACCTTTGTAGCGTAGGATCAATTATGGCTAACTTTGAATACGGAATGCTTCCCCAAGGGTTCGTTCCTAAGCGTCTTGTTGACATAAACAACGACATGCTGGAACGGGTTGAGGCCATTCAAGACCCGAAGACAGGTGAGTTCCCTTTCGCCAATGCGTCTGGTGATACCATCCTTACTCAGTTGATAGGCATTTTTTCCAACGCGCTATCTGAGTGCTGGGAAGCGGCCTTTGATGCCAGCATACAATTCAATCCGTTGTACAACACTGGGGCGGGGCAGAGCGGCACTGTTCAGTTGAACGGCATCGTGCGCAAGCCGGGAAGCGAAACGATCATCATCTGTACCTGTTCAGGTGCCGCTGGCACGCTCATTGTTCAGGGTTCCCTAATTGGAGACCGACAGGGTACGAACAGCTATCGAGCGATGGCTAACTATACCATTGGAACCAACGGAACCGTTGAAGGTCGCTTCCAGTGCACCACGAAGGGTGCGATTGACCCTGCTGTTGGCTCTATTAATACGATTCAGACTGCTACGGCGGGATGGTACAGCGTAACCAACACGTCCACCAGCTCCGTTGGTGCGCCTGAAGAAACTGATGATGAGCTCAGGAAGCGTCAGCAGTTGTCTACCAGCCTGACCAGCTACCGTCAGATTGAGGCTATTTACTCGGCAATCATTGCCGTAGACGGCGTCACCTACTGTCGGGTCTACCAGAACGCACTCACCAACCCTGAGGACTCCAGAGGAATTCCTTACAAGGAAATTTCCCCGGTGGTAGTGGGAGGAGAACCAGAGGATATTGCCAATGCCATGTTCTTGCGTATGCCTGTAACGATCCAAGGGTATGGCAATACGCTAGTGACCTTGCGGGATAGACAGAACCAGCCGTACAACATTCGTTTCATGCGTCCTACAATGGTTCCCATTTTCGTGGATATCACCATCCGTGTCACCGATTCTGCAGTCTTCCCAAGCAACTACGCCGAATTGATCAAGCAGAGCATTGTTGATTACTCTGTTTATGATATCATGGCAAATACAGGCTTCCCTCCCGGCGAGCCTGTTATCAGAACAAGGCTCTTCACGCCTATTAACGATGCGTGCAACGGCTTCTCGATCGTGAACATGACCATTGGAACATCAGCAGAGTCGCAAGGCAAGGTGGACATTCCCATCACTTGGAACGAGGCGTCTGAATTCACGGTTGATAATATCACCGTAACCTTGGTGGACTAGCATATGGCTGCAACTGAAAAGCTAAACGTAGACTTCTCCAAGGAGCGAATCGACCTTGTAACGCAGGGGACTGGACTGTCGTTGTCTCAGTTCAGCAACTCTTGCATGTTAGGTCAGTTCTTCGCGGCCTTCCTTGAAGAGTCTCAGGAACTGTTCGACAGTATCCTTGCGCTGGAAGAAGGTCGTACGCTGTATGCAGCCAAGGGCAGTAATCTTGATGCCTTGGGTCGCATAGTAGGGGAGCCAAGAACGGCTTTTCAGTACAGTGACCTTAGCTACATGTGGGCAGATAGAAACGCACAAGGCGTAGATAAGATTGAAGTATGGGTTACGAATGCAACTTTGTCTAGCAAAGTCATTCCTAACGACGCAACATACCGCAATAGAATATTAGGAAAGATTCTTAAAAATTTCACATTAGCTGCTTCTGTTCCAGAAATTTTGAATCTCATTTCAAATTTGTACGGCTACGATGTCAGTTTTGTGAAAAAAGGCCCTTTCACTATAGACTTAATGTTGCCCGCAACAATCAGCATAACAGTGTACTCGGCTTTGACCAGATTCTTTGATGATTTAACAGTGGAGCGCAACTGTTATGTGAGCTATCCGGCCACCTTGTCTATTGAAGATATAATATTCGCTCCCAAGAATTACTTTTGTGCTGACCGAATGGGAGGTCAGCAGTGTGACTCAGGCAGAGCTGGAGTCACTACTCATAAATACATCACGGGGAATTAAGCATGGCAAACAAAGACAGAGTAAGCTTCGTTTGGGCGGAAACTGCGCTCACGACTATTCCTCCTGTTCCGGTATCCGAGGTCGCGTATAGAGACACTACGCAGACCCCTGAACAAATGGAGGTTGGTCAGCAGTATGACACAATCTATAACTCCGCCCGACACAACCAGTTGCTGTTTCTCATTACCTCGGTCGCAAAGACCTTGTGTGAAAACGGCATGATGCCCTTCCTTGCAGGACAAGCGTATGATCAATACGCAAGGTGCATCTTTACTGATGGAAAAATTTATTCTGCGTCAAGGGCTATTGCAGCCAATGAGTCTCCCTACCCCACTCCAGGTGACGATTCTTTTGTTTGGATCAAGGAAGGAGGAGGAGGGACACCTGCGGGTTCCGTTTTGCCGTTTTATAGCGTCAACCTCGGCGGCCCCGATAACCGCAATCCCATCTTCTGGGGAGAGTCCGAGCCCGATACGGGCTGGCTCATCTGTGACGGCGGCAGCGATGGACGGGGCGGCTCGGTGCCTGACTTGCGCGGAAAGTTCATTATGTGCTCAACGTACTCCGGGGACGCAGGCCAGACGGGTGGTGCAGCGTCGGTCACGCCGACCGTTTCGGTGCAGAACGCCACGCAGGGCGGGAGTATTGGCAATACAACGGCGGGTGGCGGCATTGCTGCGTCAGGAACGGGGGTTGGTGTTCAGTGGTCGACACTCTCGGTAGGACAACTTGCAAACCATACGCACAGAAATAGTCTAAAATATATAGGTGCAAACCCCGGCAGTGGTTCATCTTCAGCTTTCGCAAATGGGGGCGATTTATCGTATTATTCCACCGACGCGACAGGCGGCAACGAAGGGCACATGCACGGCATATCCGATCCTGGTCACTCGCACGGTTTTTCTGCCGCCCCCCATACACACTCTTTCACAGGAGCAGCGCACACTCATACAGCAACAGCAAACGCAATCAGCACAGTCCCCCCATACTACAAGATGGCGTATTGTGTGAAACTGCCTGAGTAAGAAAAGCCCCGCTCAAGGCGGGGCCGTTTCTATCTGCACATTTCTTCAACAACCGGAATATCAGAAGATACCGGAGGCAAATCAAATACCCTTCGGAGATACTGCGAGGCTTCGCACCGAGTCAGGGAAATATCCGGGGATTTCATGGGGACAGGCTCTCCGGTTCTATACAGAATAAGCGGGACATGGACGGAGCGAGGCCCGTGGTATGGAGTATGGTCACCCATGATCAAGACGTCCGTTCCAGCGGGCAACGATTCGACATAGGCCCGGATACCGTCATCAGTGATCCGCGCGTTCGTGAAAAAGCCTTCGTCAGCATCACCTTTAAATAATGGATTGATATTGTCTTGTGCAGGTTCATGCATAGTCATAGTGATAATCGTATGAAAAAACGAGCCATTTGAGGGAATATGTTTTTTAGAAAAATCAAATAAATCTCTATCGCTTATATGCTGCATCCGTGTAGTAGTATCTATTTTATATCCTTCTTTGATCAGTTCTTCTTGATAGAAGCTCTTATCGAAGCCAATTTTGGGCATAGCGTTTTTAGAATTACTAAAATTACCTATCCATCCATGAAAAAACTGAGTATCTGAACCCTTATTTTTAAAATATGATACGATACTATCGGGGTATTTATCTTTTAAGCTATAGTATACAAATAATGGATTAGCAATACGTGTATTGAATAATTCATAGTCTGAATTTGCTGATGTCAATTTTTTTAGTCCATCTATTTTTAATAATAATCCTTGTTGCGCTATTCTAGTAATAAATGGCATTACAATTTGTTTATTGCTTTCATATCCAATCATTTTATAGTCTAGTGATTCAACTTGTATATAAACAACTTTATCAGATGTGGGAAAAAGTGTAATTCTTTGAGTTTTCTTAGGTGAACAGGTCATTTCGATAGTATTGCATATGGGATCCATAATTTCTGCAATCCATGTTGCTATGTATCCTCTATGTGTAATATTTTCTGATATAGATTTACTCAATCTATTGAATTGTAAGTCATGTTTTTGTAAATAAAGATAACCGTATGAAAAAAATATACAGATGGACAGAGGTAATATAATAATTTTTTTTGATCTTACTATATTAATTTTGTATATAAATATAGATTCAAGTACAAAAAGTATAAAAATAGGAAATATGATATTTATATTTAAGTATGAAATAATATTTATACCATCTATCAAATCATTTTGTAATACAGATGTCAATGCTGATACAGAAGGTAAATCACCTAGATAATAGTTCCATGAAAATATAATTATATTAAAAGTGCTGTTTATTGCTAATAAAATGTAACCGATATACAGAGGCATACAAAGTATAATAATGCCGCATATTGAATAAAACAGTATGTATTTTGTAATAAATTTTACAAAAGCCCAAGGATAAAACATGCCTGTTGATAAATATACAGCAGATATGTTTTCAGAAATAAAAAAGACCATAAATAAGCAGAGAAGAAGAATCTGGTTCTTATTTTTAGCCCAAAATGCAGTAACCTTTTCCATAATATCAATCCTTCAAGGAGTCTCACCATGAAACAGCACGTTACCGTTGTCCCATCCGACCATCTCGTCTTCGTTGACGGCTTCGCGTTGTGCTTCGATTTTTCCGCGCCTGAGAACATGCACGCACTCCAGTGGCATGAAGGGAGCGGCCATATTGAATGGACGGATGACATCAACCACCCGTTGACGCCTGACGATTATGAAGCGGATGTTGCCCCGTTCGTCGCTCTCTGGGAAGCGGAAAAGGCCCGGCTCGATGAAAAGACAGCAGCAGCCGGAGCCGCCCGGATTGCCGAATACAACTCGGAACCGGCCCGCGCCGCACGCATCCGTGCCGAGCGTGACCGCCGCCTTGACGCGACGACATGGCTTGTCGAACGGCACAAGGAGCAGACCGCAGGGAATATCGAAACTTCGATGAATGCGGAGGACTATGCCGCACTGCTGGTGTACAGGCAAGCACTTCGTGATTTGCCGCAGCAGGAGGGCTTCCCGTGGGAAGGGCCGGACGATCCGAAATGTCCGTGGCCTGTCGAACCGGAGAAGGTATGAGCTATTTGTCGCCGCTGAAGTTGCGGCGCATGACCACGAAATCGCGACAGGAATAGAATTTTCGTCAAAGGCGGGGGAGTTACGAGCTCCCCCACCGGCCCGGCGGTGAGACGCCGGACCACGGCCCCACACGATAAGGACATATCGTGCAGAGTTTCCGCCAGTGTTCGTGCCCATTCTACGGGGCGCACGAAGGGTAACAGGCGGAACGGCGGGGCGCAAGACAGGAACTTAACTCAGTGACGGCAGGAGCTGAACAGAATAAATGGCAGGATTGGACGTTTCAGGGATTTGCCCCGGAATTTGATGCCCATGTGCGGGAACAGTTGCCGTGGTATGTGATGGCGACGGAATCCGTCGCGCTGATTGCGTGGCACTACATTCCCCGGCAAGGTCTGGTTTATGACCTTGGGGCCAGCACAGGGAACATCGGGCGGGCTCTCGCACTGACGCTGACGGAGAGAAACGCACGGCTTGTTGCGATTGATGAAGTCCCGGACATGGTGAAGGCGTACAACGGGCCGGGGAGGGCGGTCATGGCTGACGTAGCCCGATACCCCTATAAGCCGTTTGATGTCGCGGTCTGTTTCCTCGTCCTCATGTTCCTGCCTGTCCCGGAGCGGCGGCGGTTGCTTGCGACGCTGCGGGGGAAGGTGAAGCCGGGCGGGGCGATCATCGTCGTGGACAAGGAAGAATCGCCCGGCGGCTATCCGGTCACGGTACTGTCCCGGCTGACGTGGGATTGCAAGCTTAGGCAGGGCGCGGAACCGGGGGCGGTGATGCGGAAAGAGCTTTCGCTGTCCGGCGTGCAGCGGCCTCTTTATCGTGGGGAGTTGGGGCCCGACGCCGTGGAGGTGTTCCGGTTCGGGGATTTTGCAGGATGGTTGATTGAGGGATAGAAAAAGCCCTCCCGGATTACCACCGAGAGGGCTTTTTTAGACACATATTCTGACACATATTTGTGCCCGATTCCGCCACATTTTGACACATTCTGCTGAGTATAAATATAATTATTTAAGTATATTAACTCATATTATATACCCCGAATGGGGGTCTTGTTGTGTCTGGGGAGCTGTGACGGGTTTTGCGCTTCGGGCGTATCCTTGGTGTGAGCGAGGATATGAACCTGTTGAATTCGGTCGATAAGAAAAGGTGCCATTTTAAGTTTGCATGCTAATGAATGATAATATATCATGAAATATGAATATATTTTGAGGAATAAGGATAAGGAAAAGCCCTGAACACATCGAGTGCTCAGGGCTTTTTCCTGATTTCCACATGGAAAAACCTGCTAGTTATACTTCCTTACGCCATAGATACCGACGACAACGGAGATGAGCATGAAAGCACCAGCGATGATCATAATAGGAAACATGGACATGGTGGACTCCTTTATCGTTATAGGTTTCAGAAAAAGGAAACACACAGCAGAAAAATCCGTACAAAAGTTTGTAGAGAACACCCTTTCGTCGTGAATCCTGTCTACCACCATTCATGGAAAAGGCACAAACGGAAAAAAATGTTCTTTTTGACAACTAAAACTTATTAGAGGCGCTGCCATAACTGAAAAATGCCCGAGGACGGAATCATCCTGCGGGCATTTTCAATAATCGGGCGGAAAGGGGAGGCGGAAGGGGCG
>OGZD01000214.1_pt1 | contig 71164 bp, 55 predicted proteins | sample 1576701 | NCBI WGS metagenome assembly OGZD01 (sample SAMEA3541487, study PRJEB24748) | human gut metagenome | biome: human gut; feature: human-associated habitat; material: faeces | place: China | collected 2012
TTGTCCAACATATGTTTTATTTAACCAAACTATAATACCACTGTCTTTATTTAACATATAATTACTAGATGATAGTGTAATATTATTAATTTTTATAGATATAATATTGTTTACATTAGAATAATATAGTTTATTAAAACCATCATCTTCTATAATCAATTCTTCTTGAACAGTATTTTCTTCATAATTTACAATCATATCGTCTGGAGGTTCAATAATAAATTTGCCAATATCTTCTTCTTGTCCATTAATAACATATGCTTCATCTAATTCTATGACGCTAGATATAGTAAAAATTTCATTTATTTCATCTACATCTAGATTAAAAATATCCATATTAGTAAAATCAAAATCACAATTTATTTTTAATTGTTTATTTCCTAAGCTCCATTTATCATATTCAATATTATCTTGATATTGTTTTATAAAGTTTATATCTATATTATCATATAGCATACTATCTATTTTATAAAACATCATTTTATTAAAATCTAGTAATGGATAAAATGTATTTACCATATCAATATTGGATATCTCAGAAGAAAAAATAGTTTCAGTATTATATGCAATATATTCCGTATTATCATTTAAAACAATATATGTTTCTTCAAAATTTTTATCTAATTGATTAGTTTTAGATATGATATTATTATTTTTATCCAAAACAAAACATCCAATCATATTATTATTAGATAATTCGTATGAATAAACGTTAGATTGATAAGACAATAAACTTTTATTTATTACACATATTTTTTCTTTTTTATCAATAGATTTAACAATAAAACCACTACTACCAGAACTTATATATACTTTATCATCTTTTGATAAAGATAAAAGTTCATAAATACTTTTTCTATCTTTATCTATTAAGAAAGTTCCATTTATGGTTATATAACTAATCTCTTCTGATGGTAAAAATTCAATATAATTAATAGTTCTTCCATTATAATTAGTTTTTAAAATTTTTTTAGAAGAATTAATAATGTCTATAAAATTATCAGTAAATATTTCAACTAAAATATTTTTATTTGTATTATTTTTATATATATTAAAAGTAGAATAATCATTTGATATAAGATTATTATCTTTATATAATTCTACTCTACAATCAGTAGATAATTTTAATATATCATTTTCAGTTATAGATATATTATTTATTTCATAATATGAATATTTTAAAGATGGACCAATATGTATATATTCAATTGTTGGAGCATAACTAGAATATGATTCTATATCTATATATAAAGTATTTTCTTTTCCATTATATGATGGAAGCATAGTGTTAAATGGAGTGATTAATAGCTCTCCATAATCAAGATATTTAGTTATTTTATATCTTGATGCCATAATGTCTTTAATAGAGATAGGATACATACCTATTTTTTGAATTTCTACGTGAACATGACAAAACTTATCAAATTCTTTGTGATAAGTTTTTGGTGTAGTCCATAAACCAGACATAGTATCTATCTTATCATCTACTGATATAGATACACTACAACTACCTTGCATAATTGGATCTTCTGCTTTTAAAAATGAAAAAGAAAGTGAAGAACAATATAAATCTATTATTATATTACTAGACGAAGCGTCTTCTTTAGAGGTTAATATATTATTATCTAATTCAAATCCGGTATAATTGACAAATTGTGTATCATTAGTAAAATTAACTTCTTTGCAATTCGTTTTTATATTTAATGGTTTACCGTCCATACCAGTAATATCTATAGCCATAGTACCTTTAGTGCCATAAGGGCCTATTGTTAATCCATTCTTTTGTATTATGTTATCATATGTTTTAAGTTTATCTAAAGAATTTATATGAGCTAATATATCAATATTTTGCAATATTCCATTTTTAAATTTAAATACCTTATCTTCTGTTAACAAACTTTTTTTGTTATCTTTATTTATAATATCTACATTATAAATATTCATCGAAGAAAAATTGTCTCTTGGTAAAAATTTTAAATTATAAGTACCATTCTCTAATTTACCTGGATTAATAGTAGTTAATTCATCGTTAGGACTAATAATATCTTCTAAATAACAAATATTTTCTCCACTTTTTTTAATAGAGCTTTTTAAATAAATAGATGTAGGTTCTATTTCAAATACATTAAAAGCTTTTATTCTATAATCTATTTTTTTAGATTTTAATTCATTTTTATATTTTTTTAATTTTAATGCTATTTCTTTTGAAATATTATGCTTATGAATATATTCATTTATAATAGCTTCAGATATAGTATAACCATTTACTTCAATATTAGTAGTATCATTGTCTGTACTGTTTAACAATTTAGTACTTAAGTCTAATCCTTGTCCAGTGCCAATTTGATAAAAATCTAATGTTGTGTCCCATACATTTGGAATATAATCTAATTCTTTAAATTTATGTTCCCAAACACTAATATCCCATATTTTTACTCTAAAAAAATCTCTATTAAATTCAGTTAATTTTTCATATAAACTTGTATTATTAATCAACTTGGACATATTGTCCAAGTTGGGTGTTTCTATTTTTATATCAGAATTTGATAATGGAACATAATTAATTAATGCATTTGTTATAGTGTTCTTTATTCCATCTATACTACTATTAGGCTTATTAGAAAAAGATAAAAAACAACGTTTCATTAGTTCCTCATTAGTTTCATTATCGTATCTTTCTAATGAAGACATCATTGCAAATTCGTCAAATATGTTCCATATATGTGTCTTAATTAATGTAGAAGAATATTCCTGTTCATTATATGTATAATATAAAATATTATCTTCAGGAGCAATTAAAGCTTGATCTATAATTATATATCCATCTTGAAATAAACAATATGTTTCTCTATTATTTAAAAACAATTTAGGATCATTAGTTATTTTAATTTTATCTATTTTTATTAAATTTATATCAATATTGCCTACTTGTGCAATATAAGCATAATCAATAATTGTATTTTCTCTACCTATATAACTAGCCAAAAAACAATCTTTTATATATTTTTTTAATTCAGTAACTACATTGTCTTGTTCTTTAATTATAGATTGTAAATATTTTGCTCCATTAGCAGTTCTAGGATATTTTCTTATATCCATCCATTTTGGAAATGATTGAATTGCATATAAGAAAGCTTGTTCAGAAGTTATCATATAATTACATATCTCCTTCTATCCAAATAATTTTATCAAATAACATTTTAGAATCTATAGTTTGTAAGACTCTAATGTCTCCAACATTTAAATTATCTATTAGTATTGAAATTACATTAAAATAGCTAACATTATTAGTGTTTATTCCTATTTTATTTATTTCTCCAACTTCTAAATATTCATTTGGCGGTATAGAATTTATATAATTTGCTATTGCGTTAGATAAGTTAGTTTTAATAACCTCTATATCTCCATTATTAGTAATCATATATATTTGAAGTTTGACAGCTCTTACAGTTGGTATTATATACTCTATATACAGTGATGGTGATGCAACTTGTTTTATTATATCGTGTACTTCATTTAAGGCGTTATTTATTGTATTAATATCATAATTTTTAGGTATAATATAACATGCACCAGTTCCAGTTCCTTTAGTATATGGCTGGTAATCAACATTTGAAACATATTGCAAATTAGTTAATGCATTTTGAATAGCTGTAGTATTACTTGATTCTGCACTTAACATCCAATTTTGTAATCTATATTTATAGTTATTGTCATTTTCTCCGTCTTTACGTGGTAAATTAACCCAAATACCAGTATCGTCTAATTTTTTGCCTTCTAAATTTGACCATATGTGAGGAGTTTTATTATTTTCTATTTCTAAATATAAATCTTCATAAACCTTACTAGTTGCAGTATTATATAAATCTATAACTGATCCAGGAGCAATGGTTTCATTAGTTAATTGATTAAAATTATTACTTAAATCAGATTGTATATCTTTAGCGGATTTTATTTTAATTACCTCCAATCTTAGAATAAAAAATCGTACAATAATTCATCATTTAAAAATATATAAATAGATAAATTTTGACAAAAAAATGGATTATCTATTTTTTTGGGTATTACTTTTACTTCAATATTATAAATATCATCTAACATATTATTTAAATAGTTAGTTATAGTATCAATAATACCTTGTTGTACATCTAAAGATAAAATATCTTTATGTTTATATGTATATAATTTACTTCCTAATAAATTACTATCAGTTAATTCATTTTCTTCTGTTCTTAAGGCAATCATTACACGTTGTCTTAGTTCATCTAAATTATGTATAGCTTTATTTTGTTTATGTTTCTTATCGTTTAGATTTGTTGTTATGAATTTTACAACAAAACAATTATCTTTAATATCTCTTTCAATATGTTGATCTTCTTGTAAAAATTGTATTTGAAAAATAGGATACTTAGTTGTTCTAAAAGATAGTTTAAATATGTTAATAGGAGAATATCTATCAAAAGTTAAATCTCCTTTATTGTTAATAGCGAAATCGATCATGCCATTTACTCCTAAAATTTTATATTAATACTATTAATTATTGTATTAACTAATTTTTGTTCTTGTTGTTTTATGTAATCCTGAGCTGTTTGCTCCCATCTATTAATTAAGCCTTGTACTTGTGCTTCATATTCTTTAACTAATTCTTCCGCTTCTTTTATATGAATTTCTGCTATATCTATTACTTTATTTTGTTCTTTAATTATTGGATCAAGATATTTGTCAAAAGATGATGTAATTTCTTTAGACAATATACCGATATCGTCAGAAAAAGTTCCAGATATATCAATCTTAAGACCAAAATTGCCTAAAACTTTATTAATAGAACTATCTATTGAATTCAATCCATCTTTTAAATTGGATTGAACATTAGTTAATATATCTTTTTTTATATCTATTTTTTTTAATGAATTTAAATATTTTTGTGAAGTATCTATATACCCATTAAAATTTGGAAGTTTATTTTTTACATCTTGTTCTAATTTATACATAGCTGCATTAGTTGCTTTATCTATTGCATTTGTTATAGATTTATTTATTTCTTTTTGAATATTTATTAATTCAGTTCCATTTTTTTCTTTGGCGGTATTAAAAGACCATATGTATTTTTTTATTTCATTGATACAATCTTGTGTATTTAAATTATAATTATATTTAGATAAAATTTTAGTAACTTCAGTATTCATATATTCATCTAATTGTTTATCTAATATATTTTGGGCAATATCATTTATCATAGATTCTATTTCTTTTTTGCTTATATTCTGTTGTATATCGGTTGAAATAGATACATTATTTTCTTTTAATTGCTTTTCTAAATCCTCTAATTCTTTAAATAGCTGTCTAACTGTATTTAACTTATTTAAATCTGTACCCACATATATATTTTTATAAAATTGATCGTTATTTTTATCATTTTGAGATACATAAAATATCATTAAATCTTTAAATGACAAATCACTTTTATTATATTTTTTAGCTATTTCCTTAATTCCATCTATATATATTTTTTGTATTTGTTCATATTGTGTTTTATATGCATTTTCTAAAGTTTTTATATATTGATCGTTATCTGCCATAAGCTATTTTTCTTCTTTCTTTTTACTAGTGCTATTGTCAGTAGTATTTTTATTATTATTTGTATCTTTATTTGTGTTATCAGTATTAGATGCAGGATCAGATCTGTCTACTCCTTCTTTTCCAATTAGACTTTTAGCATCTGTAATTGCTCCATTAACTTGATAACCTTGATTAGTTTTTCCTAAAATATTTTCAGTATTTTTTAAAGGATCATTTATATTTAATCCACTATTAATAGAAGGAGTATTTAATTTATTAGAAAACATAGGTACTCTAATTGGTCGTCTAATAAGAACATACCTTTTAAGATTTGGTTCCCATGCTTTAACCAATACACTACCATAAACACATAAATTTCCAATAATGACATCTTGTCCAGGTAGAATATCTCTTGTTTTAAAGTCTGTTAACTCATAGAGATCTGGATTTAATTTATGATTGTTAATTATTAATTCATTTACTGAAAAATTTTTCCTTACAGATATAGTATTACTTTCTAATGTTTGTTCTATTGACTGTCCATTAGGATTCAATTTATATTGAGAACTAGTACTAGCTGTAAGATTTATTTGTCCATTATCTCTTACAATAGCAGATGATCCAATTGATTCATTAATTAAACCTTTTTCTGTCATTCGATTTAGATTTTTTGCCTTATTTTCTAAATCTGATAATTTTGTAGAAAATTCTTTAGGAGGATCTGCTTCTAAATTAACTTTAATATTGTTTTCTGTTTGTTCTGCCATATTATATCCTTTCTTTACGATTAGTAGATAGTTCCACCGGGATTAGCTCCGGTGGAATCTGAATAAATATCTTGCGATATTTGTTGCTTAGCGCTTTCTTTACTAGAATCATTTGCAGTATATTTAGAGATTATTGTGCAAATATCTTCTTCTAATTGTAAAACTACATAATCTCCAACAATTGGAAAATAATCTAATCCGCTATCTAAAAAACGTACAGTTACATTTTCTTTTTTTTGTAAGATACCATTTTTATTTTTATATATTACTGTGCATATTTTATTATGAGTGTCAGCAGCTTTAACTAATCCTATAGTTGTTAAGGAATCTGTTGTTCTTACTGTAGGTTGTATTAATCTATCTAATAAATTTTGTTTTAGAGTCATATTATGTATTCTCCTCTGTATTTTGACTAGATGCACTAGGCATGTATACTGTAAAAGCGTATTCGTTACCTTTATCTAATTTTTTAAAATCAAAAATAGTATTATTTAGAGTAGAATTGTTTTTAGCTTCATTTTCTATATCAGTTTTAAAATTAGTAACTACATCTTCAAAAAATTCTACTATGTTACCATATGGTTCTAATATAAAAGAGAAACCAGTAGAAGCTAAAGTATCAGAATCATTTGCTCGTAAAGCTGATTTTAACAATATAAAACTATTTTTAGTATAATTATAGTTTTCATATTGGTCAGAAGAATTAACTGGCGGCATTTGATTCTTTTCTCTACGAAGTATTTCAATTAGCACTGATAAAGCATTTGGATTTAAAAATGGTATATCATATATAGTTTTATTATCTTTAGTTTTATATTTTATTGCTTTTATATATTTTGTAATTCCATTAATATTAATAGCATTTACAGTTACATTTAAATTTTGATTTAAAGCAGGTGTTTCATGAAGTATGATCAAAAATTTTTCTGATATGTATGGCTGCAATTGTTCTGAATCACTCAATAAAATATTGTTACTTAATTTAGTATCATTATAAAAATCATCCGATAATAAAGCGTATTTTTTATATGCTACTACCATATCTTTATTAGATGTTGCTAATTTTATAATTTGTAATTCTCTATAATCTTTAGGAATAGTAGATTGAGAAAATGCTATATTTTTCATACTATTTTCAAATTGTTTAGTATCTCTAACAGGTTTATTATCTGAATTAATTATATTTAGATTATGCATATTTTTATTAGCAACATCTTTTATATTATCGTCTATAAAATAATCTTTTAAGCAACTAATAAGCCAACAATCATCTTGATTGTCGCCTAATAAATTACTCATAAAACTAGTTAAAGCACCTTGTTGATTATATGTTGGAGATCCGTATACAAATCCTTGACTTCCAGAAACTCCAGCTGTAAAAGGAATTAAATTTTTCTTTAGAGGAAAAATTTGCATAGCCTGTAAATTTCGTAAAGTACGATAAAGAGTATTTGATATATAATTTCCAACCATATAAAAGCATATAGCTTGTGCGCCTATAGCTAAAGTTGGTAACAATAATGCTGAACTGCCTATTGCAGCAATAATACCAGAAGCAGTTCCTCCTAGTTTAATAAAGTTTTTTGTTTTATTGGCTAAAGAAAGAATTTTTTTAGCTTTTTTCCCGTTAGCTGTAGTATCCTTAATATTTTCTATTTTACCCTTAGATTTTTCTATAATATCTGCTACTGGTTTTGGAATTATTTTGGATAAATCTTTAGTTGAAAGAGCCTTACCTATTTTTTTATTAAAAAAGCTATATGATGCTAATGATAAAGCAGTAGATGTTATCGCACCAACTGTAGAAAACATTTGTTGATTTGTAACTTCAAAAGGATCATCAACTACTCCTATAAGATCTGGACTGATAGTAGTAATAAATCCTTCTGTTACAGAAAAATGATGTACAACTTCTTTTACTAAGCATTGTCCTTGCATATTAACATAATTATCTGATAAGTAAATTCGATCATGTGGTTTTACTGTTGGATCGCCTAAAATAATTAAGTCTCCGGAATACATATCTTTCATGTTTTCCTTTAAAGCACTTGCTGTCATTCTCCAAGCAATTTTTTCATGTGGAGATGAAGAAAAATTATCTAATAGACTATTAGTTAATGTATTAGTTATTGTTCCGAAAAACGGCATACCTTTTCCGTACAGTTGAGTATCTACAATCATAGTTTTTTGAAATTCTGGAAAAATATCTGCATCTGCAAATATTGGACCTACACGTTGTTGACTTTTTATATTGAAACTTTCAGCGACTTGGTATAATCCTAATGCAGCTGTTTTTATGTCTCTAGAAGAAGCTTTGATTTTATTATCAATTATATCTGTAGAACTAGTATAAATATGATATTGTTGATAAGGCTTTCTTTTTTCCAAAATAGCTTGTCCATCTTTATAATATGAATAAGCATAATAGTACCTAGGATGTCCAATAAATAATGTAGATCTAAAATCAAATGGAGCTATACCACATATAAAATCTGGACTAACTGAACGACAAATATTTGCAACATCCCAAACTGTTTTTCCTAACAATTCAAATGTTATTGTTGGCGCATCATCATCAGCATATGTCATAGTTATACTATCATCTGTTCCCCAAGCTGGCTTACTAACAGCTTCATAAATATTTTGAGTAGGTTCTCCACTAGGAATTATATCTTTATAATCTTTGTCACCAAAATGTACAATTCCATATGGATTAGCGTCAATTAATCCAGCAAGCCAACCATCTTCTCCAATACCATCTTTAAATGTATCTGGAATCCAACCTCCATGATTAGTTAAGATTGAATTCATTATATTTTTAGGAGTATCTCCGTTTGTAACGGTGCCTGGTGAAAAATCATCATTTGTTCTAACAGTATGAGCTTCTCTATCATCAAGAATAGGATTCATTAATTCTATTCCGTCTCCTTGAGCGACTATATTGACAGCGTCTTGAACATCTACTTCTGCAATTACTCCATTAAAAACAACTGGTAACATATCAGCATTAGAACCATATCCAATTCTTATATGAATTCTAACGCCTGGCTGAAGTCTTGTTGCGCTATTAACAGAAGATTTTTTACGTTTATCTTCTAGTTTTTTATAAACACTTTCTGTTGTTCTTAATGGACTAAAAATAGCATCAAATACGTTATCAAAACTAGCTTCTTGTACATTAATATTATCGCTATTATCCTCTACAAAAGTTTTAAAGAAATTACTCATTGTTATTGTTGCTGTATCAGCAGGAATCTTTCTAGATTTAACAATTTGCATATCCATTATACACATATTGTTATAAAAATTATCATGTAATTTCCATTGTCCTATAGTCCTTCCTTCATCTACCAAAAGCATATAAAAAGTAGGAAAGGCACGTAACATTCTTCCTCTAGCGTCATGAACTATCATATCATGACAAGCATGGGGGATATAAATAGAAGGATCATCTGCGCATTCTAAGTATATTTTATTAAGCAAATTTCTTTTATAATTTATAGCTGGACTAGATTGTTTTATGCCTATTGCATCAAAGTCAGTAATTCTTCCTAAACCAACTAATGCAAAAGCAGATTTTCTAAGAACTAGTCTAGTTATATCGCTTGTGTCAAAATTAGTTTCAGTAACACAGCTACTTTTTAAATAATCATTTAATGAACTATAATCTCTATATTGTATTTTGTTCAATATAGTAGGAGAACCATTTGTAGCTGCTAAAAGAGCAGCAATCCAAAACATGCCGGCATCAAATGCATATAAATTTTTCTTTATGAAGTTTATATGTGTTTGGCTTATAGACATTTGATATAAATCATAATTTGTTGACATTTGTGATTGAGCAATTACTTTTTTTAAATCTTTTTGAGCATTTTCTTCTACATTTAAACTATTACGCATAATAGAATAATTATATGATGGTAAAGCTTGTATATCTATTAAACGTTTTAACCAATATAGACATAATCTTAAAAATGCTACAGTTGCATAACATGGATTAGTTATACATCCTTTTTTATATGTTTCTATAGTTTCTACTGTATTATAAGTATAGTAAGGATCTAATAAATAGTGTGTTGTATTTGTAGAGCCAATATTATCCCAAGGATTTATTACGGATTGTTCGGTTATTTTTGCAAATTCATTTTTATCATATTGCTTAATACCAAACATACTAAATTCTATAGATTCTTTTACTCCTTCATCTACAGTTTTTACAGCATCCTTTCCAGTTATATCTTGAGAATCTCTATTTATCTTGTATCCAACAACATTAAAATGATTAGGTCTCCAATCATTAGAAGCTATTTTCCCAGAATAACATTGTGTACCAGTTTTAGCACAAGCAAATGAATAAATAATATCTTTTACAACCGATTTAAAGTTATCATTTATTTCTATATTTAATGGGCTTAACATATTAGAAATAGGTTCTGAATCACTAAAAAATTTATCTATAGTATTATATATTAAAGTTTTAATCGCTTCATAAAATTCATTTTCATATAAGCTACCTTCTACAGTAACTATATTAGGAGTGTATAATTTGTCGTATACTTCTTCATTTATATATGTATTATTTAAATAATATTCGATTTCATTAGAAGCTTTTCTAGCTTCTTCTAATTTAATATATAATTCTTTTCCTTCTACATATTTTTTAGATACAGGAGTAGTAGTATCTGACTCTTTAGCATCAGTATTATTTACGGAGGTATTATCTGTATCTTTATCAGCATTTTCTTTTGTATTTTCGTTATTATCTGTATTATTAATCACGTCATCAGGATTTTGATTACGTGATTTAGTTGTCTGAATAAAGGCATCGTATTGTATTTTTTTATTACTCTCAAAGAAAATAGTTTTAATATCGTTACAAATTGTCCACGCTTCATATGTTTCTTCATTTTCAAGATTAGGTTTAAGTTTAGCTTTTTGTGCTAGATTATCTTCTTTTTCTTTTTGTTTTTTATCAGCAATAGACTTATCAATTGCTTTATTTATTTGATTACTTGTTTCTTTTTGTTTTATAATTTCATTGTTTTCGTTTACTACTTTATATCCCATTTTTTTATCTGGAGAGATGGAAACTACACCATTTGAAGAATCTGTAAGAGTACATGTAGATTTAGAACAAGCATCTCCACAGTTAATACATGCTTCTCTTATTATGCTAGAAGCTAATTTGTTTGGATATATATAATAAAAATCTGGATCGACATATTCCCTATAATCTTGAAATTTATATCTGATAAATTGATAACCGATATCTTCCATTTCTTTTATAGTTGGTAATTCAAGATCTGGATATAATTCTGCTTTAGAGATTACTTTTTTAATATCAAAATATGATTGTACTTGCTTTTCATGACGTTCTGAACTATATATTTTCCCTGAATTATCTTGTTCTATACGTCTTAATGCTTCTCTGGATCTATACGTTCTATCGACTGCTCTAAGATTAAGTACTAAAGTTCGTACAGGATTATCGTTAGCTGTTGCTACCGCTTGTACGTTTTCAACGATCATTTCAAAAGTACCTAAAAATCTTGTTATTTCTGAATCTATTCTTAAAGGATAACATGGCATTATAGATTTATATTTTCTAGTAAAACTAGAAACTATTTTTGGCAAATTACTTAACGTTCGTACTGTTTTTTCATCAGTAGTTTCTACAACGATATGAAAAATCATATCTTCTCCGCCCAAATATTGAGGAGCAGTACCATCGATATCTTTTAAATAAATTTGAGATACGTGATTAGCTAAAATAGCACTATAACTTTTTATTCTTACAGTGCCAACATCATATTCATTAAATGGTATATTCTCTGTATTTTTAAAACTTAAATTATAACTTTTTACCATTGTTTCTTGTTCTTTTGCTTTAGTAGAAAATAAAAGAACTGTCATATCTGCATCTTCCCAGTCAAGAGAAAAAGTTCCTTTTTTTATACAATATGATGAACTATAAAAACTATTATCTTTATCATCTTTTATTAAAATAGCCGTAATCGGAACTACAATAGTATTTTCTTGTAATGTTCTATTTTGTTGCGTATTTAAAAAATTAGAACATGCAAATCCTAAATTATCAAATGCATCTTTATCGTTTACTGGAGTATTTAATACAATATTTAAACTACAATATATCTTAAATTCAGTATTGCTTATTGATACTTTATCATAACTATAATATGTTTTGTTTATTAAGTTATGTCCTATAGTCTCATTTATAGATGTGACTTTTTTATTCAACATATCTAATATATTATTTATTTTTTCTTTTGCTGGACGTATCTCAGGAACTATATTAAGATTTTGTTCACTATATCTATCTCCAGTTGTAGTACTAGTAATTTTTTTAAATTCTATTGTGTTTAATTCATTTAGTGTTTCTATGAAATCTTCACTTTCAGACACACTTTTAATAGCTTCAAAAACAAAAGATAATTGTGTTAAATTATCTTTATCGTCTTGATCAAATTTAACTCCTGTTTGAGCTATGCGATTAGCATCTAAATACATATCATATAATTCATCTAAATAAGTTTTGTCAGCAAGAAAAAATTTAATTGTAGGATCCATAAATGACATTGGTGACAATAGGGTTCTATTTTTCATTATTTCTGCATTAAAATTATCAGAATTAAATTCATACTTTTTAGATGCTAAATCATCTCCGGCCAAAATGGGACGTTGATAATAATATCTCATTGTTGGCCAATTAAAACTTAGTGCAAAATAATTTATATATTTATCTGGATCATCAAATTGATTTATTATATCTGGTATATACGTTAAATAATCAAATTCTTTACACGTAAAATTAACTTTGATTGTTTTAGGATATCCTTCTAAATTAGATATAGATAAGCCAGTAACAACTACAGCGTCTATGTCTAAAGTTTGATTAATATATTTATTATTTATTGGTAAAAACGGACAAAATTTAAATTGTGAAATTAAAGCTCTTAATCCATTCATTTTGTATGTAATTTCATTACCATTGGGTAATTTAGTTTTGTATTCGTAACCATTAATACCTCTATCTTCATTAAAGTAAATAGAAAAATTTAATACTTTATTGCTATGTAATCCTGTTTTAGACATACTACCTTTAGCTCGTAGTAATGGAACAGAAGTATTGTCTATGGTAGAAATTACTGTTATATTGCTTGGCGGAACAAATAAAGTAACGTCCCCTATAGTAACAGTCCAATCATTCAAGGAATCAAAATCCATACCAAATATTTGTTTCTGGATATCTCTCCTGTCATCTAATAATTTAGCATCTTCATAAAAATCATCTGCATATTTAGAATAATTAGGATCATAAAAGTCTGGTTTAAAAATATCTTTATTTACTCCGTTATACGTAGTGTCATATAAAGCATTGTTTTTAGGATTTGATAACATTGCTTTTGCTAAATTAATCCATTTATTATCTATTTTTATATACGCACTAGCATTTAAAAATCTTTTAGGTTCGATAAAACATCTAAAATATCCAGATTTTATATTATTTATATTTTCTTTGTTTTTAAATTCATTTTCTAATGTAGAGTTTCCTAACATATATGAAGAATCTGTTTCTATAGATATTTTACTAGAAGGATAATTATCTATAACAAAATACACTTCATTGTTTGCTTTATTTATTAAATCTTTTAATATGTTTATATTTTCTATAACAGCGTTATAATTATTATCTCCAGAATCTATACATACATGTACTCCATTTGATGTATTTTTAATTTCATGCCATTTATTTCCTATTTTTATGTATTGTACTATATCATCATTATTATGTTCAAAACTAGATATATAATTATTATTATTTAATATATCTGAATATCTATTATTTTCTATAGGAATTGTTTCTAAATTAATAGAAGTATCTACATACCATTTAGATTTATTCATATTTTTTATTCCTATTAATTTAACAAAAAAGGTATAATCTTTTACATCGTTATCGGATATTTCTAAATTTTCTTTTAGACTAGCAATAACTTTTTCATTATTATCAGATATAATTTTTGTAGAATTTATTAGTAATGTTGTGGGACTTATTAAGCCTAGCTCAATATCTTCATCAGTTATATTTATATTAGTTTTAATAAAGTTAACATTATTAAAACTACCTAAGCCATCATTTAAAAATGGTGGCTTTTCCGTATAGTAAGCAGCTTTTTGAGCATCTTTTTTATTAGTTTTACTAGAATCTTTATTTTCTATAATAGAGTTTATTTTTTTTAAATATGTATCGTCAATTGCACCTATATAGTAATCGCCCATTTCTGGAGTTAAAAATTTTTTTGGATCTACTATATAACCACTAAAATCAGAATTATAATTTTCAGACGCCATTTAAAACCTTCCTTTTTTATTTTATTAATATATTTTAACATATTTGTAAATAATATTAAATAGTAATTATTATTAATTAAATAAACTATTTGCTACCATTTTATTGATTTGTGATTGAGATATTTTATCAGCAAATGATGTATTTATTTGTAAATTAATAGAAGTATTATTAGGAATTTGACTATTTATAGCAGTATTAATGGCATCTACAATTTGTTCTTGTTGTCCATTAGAAGAGCTACCAGAAATATTAATTATATAGCTTGGAGCTCCGTCCGATTGTTGTTGAGTAGATATATCAGAAAAAGTAATTGGTTGTTGATATTGTTCGTTATATTCTTCTTGAGCTCCATTTGCTTGAGTTTCTGCTGGAGTTGAAGGAGTAGAACCATATCCTGTTAATAATATACCAGCGCCGATACCAGCTATAAAATTACTAGCTTTAAAATGAAAATTTTGACTTAATTTACGTGAAATGTTTTCAATTTGTTTAGAGCTATCTCTTATAATGTTATCTTCAGTGATTGGCATTTCTACATTATTATTAATAGTATCTATTAAATCTGGTGTATTATTATCTAGTTTGGATATATTACTTTCTATAGGACCATTTAATGTTTTAGCTATACTTCTATTAGTAGCAATCTCACTAGCATAATTAATATCTTGGAGTACTTCTTGTGTAGGAACACTACTATCTTTATAAACTGATAATTGTGAAGCACCTTTTCGTGTTGTACCTATAGATTCTGTCTGATCACTAACTTGAGATAAATCAACTCTAGATGCTAACGAAGCATATGTTCTAAATGCATGTTGAATACGTTCTTCAGAATTCATTCCTTCTATTGGAATTAATTTTGATAATTCTTTTTCTCGTCTAGAAGACAATAAAGAATTTAAAGTATCAACCATATGATTTTGAGCTTGTTCTATTTTAGATTGATTATGACTTTTTGCAGCTGAATATATATTTTCTGTCGCATCTCTTAATTCATCTATAAATCTATAATTTATACTTCCACGTTCATTTTTTGGACTTAAAAAGGATTCTGATAAGGCTGTACTAATATGCATTACATCTGATAATTCTGTTCCAGTAAATACATTAGATTCTCCAATTCTACGAAGATATTTATGTATTACATAGTTAGAACTACCAGCTGCTTGTTTATTAGCATTAGCTATAATAGTTGCTCGCTTTTTATCGTATTCATTTAATCTAAACTCTAATGCGTCTTTTACTTGTCCAAAATATTCATTATCTTTATCTTTAAAATTATTTACAGCCCAATTTCTAATCATATTTCTTTGTTTTACATGGTCAGAAGAATTGTATTCTTGTTGTTGTTCGTCATTTAATGAAGAAAGAAAATTTTGTTCTATATTTGCATATTGAGTAGATAATCTTTGATATTCTTTTGGATCTGTATATTGTCTTGATGAAGTTTCAGCCCAATCTCCGCTATCCGTACCACCAATAGTAAAGTTTTTCATATAAGGCATATCAAAATGATTCTGTCCCTTACCTTGTTCACGTAATTCTTTCGTGGTCTTCATGGCGTCTGATTTATAATATTGAGGATGTAATGTTGCTGCATCTACATACATAGATCTTTTAGCTTCTCCAAATAATTCAGCAGTATTTCGATGTAATCTAACACTAAAATTATCCATATTAGATAATGTTTTATATGTAGCATAATCTATATTTTTTGTTATTGTACGTATAGAGCCATCTTTATCAGTATAAGAGATATCCGCTTCTCCTTTTAAAATAGAAAAATCGATATTGTCTGAGTCATTATCGTTTTTCATAATTTCTTGAAGAGTGTTTGAAACAAGTAACGTATCTCCTTGAACATGATCACTAAAAAATAATGCGTTTATATTAGTAGAACCAGCGTATTCTTGCGGTTCACGTTTATTAAGAGACAATGTTCCAGTAGTTTTTAAGTTATTAAATAATTTATTTTTAAAATCATTATGTACTTCTTCTGTTACTCCTAAAGAACTAGTAATATCTTTTAAATATTTTTCGTTAAAAAATCTATCCGCATAAGCTCTACCAGCTAAAGCATATGCAAAATCTATACCTTTTTTACCATTAGAACTGTTTACCTTTAATGCTTGTTCTACTAAATTAATGCCGTCAAAAGATAAATCTTTTAATGCATTCATTGTTTCGGTTCCAACAATTTGCATTCCTTGAGTATTAAAAATACCAGTATCAGATAAATTTATTTTAGATAAATTAGCTATAATTCCTGTTTGTTTTTTTGTTAATTCTTCAGCTATAGCAGATTTAGTTTCTTTTACATGTTCCATAAGAGATAAATATCTATTTTCTTGTTCAGCATTATTGATTTTATTATTTAATAAATCATCACGATATGTAGTCATAAAATTTTTTACGGTATTTAATTTTTGCTGAAAAGATTCTCTTATTTTATAATCTTTATCCATATACTTAGGATTAGCAAATGGAATAGCTATGTAACGTTCAGCTTCATTTTTATAAAGCTGTTTATTTCCTAATTCATCCATATGTAAATCTATAATTAGATTTTTACCATACATTGAATTTTCTAAATTAGCATCTATATCGGTAGCGGTTGAAATATCAGAAATTGATTTAACAATAAAGCCATCTTTTTTCATAAAATCTAATGTGAAGTTTTTATTATTATTGTTAAAATTCATTGCTTGAGAAAATCTTAATGCAGTATAGTTTCCTTCTATATACGAAGAACTTACTCCTCTAGCTCCCCTTTTTCTAGCTACATCAATAAAAGCATTTATATATTTTTCATCTATTCCTTGTTCTATTAATTTATCTTTTGCTTTTTTAGCTATGATTTTTGCTTGTTTATTTTGTTCAGCATTTTTATAAAATGCTATCTTATTTCCTTTATCGTCGAATCTTACTAATAAATCGTCACCATCTTGCATGTAACGTTTATTTTTTAAATTAGAAATTAATTCTTTAAATATATAGTCATTATTATTTATATTTCCATATAGCTTATTATATTTTTTTGTACCTTCATTTTGACCAAATTCATTTATTAAACGTTTATGCAATATATTTAATGTATTATCATCATATCTTCTTTTAGATAATATTTCTAAATGTCTATCTGTTAAATATGTAGATTTTCCGTAAGCATCGTCTACGGCTTTTACACGTTCTTTGTCATAGTTCGGTAATTGACGTACGGGAATAAAATCTACTTCATTTATATTAGATTTATATTGCTTTTTCTCGTTATCAGATAATTGATTATATTCTTGTTCAGATATCATATTTTTATCGTTATAATAAAATACTCTATCTGTTACAAATTTTCCGTTATTATCAATTAATAATTTATTAATTGCTTTATTTAATTCTTCTACGTTATGATATGAACTATCAGGAACAACTATATTGTTGTTACTATCTAAATGTATTCCTATAACAGAATTACTTAATTCTTTAACTATTTTTTGTTTATTTTCTATTGAATTATCTTCAGATAATAATTGAGATATAGCATTTCTAGCAAAATCTGTATCTTGATGTTTTAATACTTCAGCATTTGTATGTCCAATAACATTGATCCATTCATTGTTTTTTGTAATACCTGCTTGTTTTAAAACTCTATTTAATTCATTTGAATAGTAATTTTGTTCTTCTAAAATAGCATTATAAAAATCAGTTTTATCATTAAATCCGTTTCGTTTAAGTGAATCAATAATTTCGTTATCGGTTAGTTGTTTTTTATCTTTATTATATCCACTTAAGACCTTACCAAACATAGAATCAGCTATAGAATCACTAGTAATTATAGAATCTATAATGCTTCTATTAGGTATAAGATGTAAAATATTATCGGCACCATATCTTTTAACTATTTTACCGTTTTTAACCTCTACGCTAGATCCTTTTCCAACTAATTCTTCTATAACATTTTTTATGTTAGTATTTAACGAACCAATAGATGGAGCAATTACTTTTGCCATGCCTTTTTCTTTTTCCATTTGGGCTATTTTGATATTGGCGGACATATCTATTGAATCTACGTATAAATATGAATTAAAATTATTATCTTTAAGAATTTGTTGGAATAAATTCCATGCTCTAATAGAAGAAGTGTTTAAATCTTTTTTACTATTTTGAGACTCTAATAAATAGTTAGTTAATAAATCTTTTTGTTCTTTTGTAATACCTTTATTTAAAAGTGTTTCTATACTTTTCTCGTCTACAAGCATAGAATTTGAAGAGAAAATACCATATTTTAGTATGCCATCTCTTTTTGAAACAACATCATCTTGAGCTTCTTGCCATCCTTTTATATATGCTAATTGTTCTCCTTCTTGAACGAATAGTCCGTTAGAATAATTAAAAACAATTTTTCCATCTTTAATAGATAAAGTAGGAGTTATATTATTACGTTCATTTAATCTTTGTAAAAATTCTCCATTTTCCTCTAATAATTTATTAATATTTATTTTTTGAATAGAATCTCTACTAGAAAATGCGTAAGAAGCTAACTGTGGAGTAATAGCAGAAGAACCTTCGTTGGTGGTTATTGTACTAAAGAAATCCATTGTTTGTTCGTCTAAATCACTATGTTCAAGTATTAAACGAAGATCTCCTGTTGTAACATTTAACCTTCTAGCCATTACTGCATCATTAATTTTATAGGTTAAGCCATGTTTATTAGTTTTTTGTAAAGATCTATGCTCTGTTTCAATAGGAGAACCAATTTGAACATCATTTAATTCTCCAGAAGATATTTGTTGTTCAACATAATCAGCATTAAAACTTTTAGCTCTAGCAATCTGATTATTTATTCCACGAGATAAAATTCCTTCTCTTTCACCATAATTATAGTTTTCATTAAAACTTAATATAGCATCTGCACTTTTTTTATTTACGGCAACTAAATTTGATTTTACATATTGATCTGCTGTATTTGCATGTAAATATGTAGGATTTGTAATATTTTGTGTTTCTATATAATCATCAACTATATTGTTTTGTATAATGCTAGGTAAATATTCATTTATAGCTGCAATGTATTTATTATCTAAATTATCAACATCAACTTCTTTATTAGAGTATTCTTCTAAAAACTCATTAAAAATATTTTTTAAACTTAATTTATTTATTTCATTTGTTCCAGGAATAGTTTCTAGCTCTTTAAAATCATCTAAAAAGCCTTTTCGATACATATCTGGTAAAGTTTTCCATAAACCTTTAACGTCAAACCAAGAAGACATTTTCATGTCTTGCATATCTTCTTTTGAATTAGAAGAAGCTTGTCTTAATACTTGATTGAATTTCTTTATAGCTCTTTGAAATTCACTAGCTATTGTTTCTTCAGAATTAGGATCTGTAGCTGCTTCTAATATTTTACTTTTAGCCCAACCTATAGAATCTTTAGCGTACGCAATTCTAGTATTAGCACTTAATCGTTTAGTAGTTTCATTATAACCTAATAAATAATATCCATATGGAGATGCGGTTTGAGTATTGCCAATTTGCATATACATCATTCCACTATCAGTAATTACATCTTTAAAAATATCATCTATTTTTATCCAATTATCTTTTTCTTTAATGTGAAGAGTTTTATTATTTATATCATATTTAAATTCTCCACCAGCATCGACTACTGCACCTAACAAAAAATTAAATAAATCTTTTGTTTCTTCACGTTTAATGTTTCTAATTCTATGTAAAGCACTAGCTTGTTCTTTATTAAATTTAGTTCTATTAGCAATTTCTTCAATTTCTTGTTCTGGAGAATCAGCTATTTTTTGAAAAATGATATTATCTACTATATTATTTACGTGATATTGTAATGGAAAATCTTTATTTGTTTTAAAATTAGGTTTTTCTTTTTCTAGTAATAACGCAGAAGAATATATTTCTTCTTTACTTAATCCAAAATTTTTATATGTAGGATTAATTACATCATAATGTACTGAATCAGAAATTATACCACTTAATGGATTTATTTCTTTTATTTTTTTTAAATTATAAATTGTTTTATCTATAGAAGTTGATAAATTATCTTTTGATGGATCTATACGTAAATAATCATTAAACTTATTGATTCGTATATTTGATTCAGTATTATCAAAATTAGAATCTATTTTTTTATTGTTTTTAAATAAAAAATCTTGAAATCTTTTTAACTCTGCTACTTTGCTTTCTTCTGTAATTTTAGAAATCTTTTTGATTCCTTGTTTACTAAAAAGATTGTTTATTAAATTATATCCAGCATTAGGATTATTTAAATCTACTTTTAAAATATTGTCATTAAAAGTTCGTCCTTTATATCCATTTAAATCTATTTCAAATTGATAATCAGAATAAGGTAAAGCAGTATTAATTTTTCCTATAGCTTCTGGTCCTTTTTCTAGTTCTGCTTTAGACATTAATCCTTTATAAAAATAAGAAAAAGTGCTATCTAGTTCCTGAGTGTTTTTTAAATCTATGTCTTGATTTTCTGTAAAATCTATAGCAGTTTTAATTACGTCCCTATTAGCGTAAAAATAATCTATAGCGTTTATAGACGAATGAATAGTGTTACTATAAACTTTATAAGAATTTTTATCATTTAATGGATGAAAACCTAATATTTTATGAAAAGCACCATATTCTTGTGAAGAGATTGCTTCTCCATTATTTCTTTTTAATTCAATATCTTGTGCTTTTTTTATTTCTTTATTTATAAAATCATTTCTTAATTTACGTTTCTCATAATCAGATGTATTTTCATCACTATTTGCCTCTACATATTTATCTATTGCATCAAGCAATTTGATCATTTTTTTGTTCCAACTATATTGTGTATCACGAATTTTTCTAGCAGCTGATTCGTTCAATACAGCATGTGTACTTTGATCTAAAATTGTTTGAATACCGTCATATGTTTTTGGAATACTATCTTCTATAATAGATCCGTTTTGTACTGTAATACGTTTTAAATCTTTATAATTTTCATCTGGAATATTTTCAGTACTCCATTCATTATTAGTATCTTTTTCTGCTACTAATCGTAATTCACTGATATATTTCTCAATATTGTTTTTAGTGCCTAATAATGTTATAGGTGTATTTGATTTAATATCAGTAGTTTCAGTATCATTTATTACTGGCAAAAAAGAAACTGAATATAATTCATTATCGTATAAACTAGGATTAACTTTACGTATATCATCTTTTATTACATCATCTATATTTATTTTATGTATACTTTTGATAGTATACGCTATATCTTTTTGTAATGCAGATTGTCCAAATAATTCATCTTTAACATCATTATTAGTTATTAAAAATTTATCATTTGTATGATAGTTGTTATTGATAAAATCCTTAGTAAAAGCAATAAGATTATGAGCCGCAGGAAGCATTCCTTTAGGAGCTAAAAACAATTGTTTAGATCCATCTTTTATTTGTATACGTTTTGTGTTTGTGCCTTTAGGAAAAATACTATTTTTATCATTCCCGGAAGTATCATATCTTCCTGATTCAAGAATAAGTTTTGCATTAGCTTCAACGTCTACAGAAGATAAATGTGCTCCATTTTCTTCATAGAAATCAGGAAAAAATGCTCTTACTAAAGCTTCTTGAGTACGAGTAGTTAAATCATTTTCTTTAGCAGCCTTTATATGACTTTCTGATATCGGAATATCATTACCATATAATCGTTCTGCTACTAAAGTATCTGCTATGTATTTAGGTTTAAAACCATTTTGATATTTTTTTGCAACATAAGCTTTTGCACCATCAGAATGCATTTTAGAATATAATGTTTCTGAAATCATAGGTATATCAAAATTTTGAATATTATGTCCAGCAATAGTTATATCTTTATCAATCACTGTATCTAATGCTTCAAATAATGACTTTTCCCAAGAATACATTTTAATATCATTATATTTTACTAATTTAGATTTTTGTTGTTTTTCTCCAATATACTTTAGAATATCAGCACCTTTTTGTGCTAAATCAATATCTATACCAGGAACTTCTTTGCTTGTAGGAAATTTAGTAAATTTTGCTATTCCTTTGTCTATACTGCTAAAATCTATTTCAGAAGCTCCAATAAGTTTTAAGCGCTCAAAAGCAACTTTTTCATAATTAGTAACTTCTCCAGATGTTTTTCTAAATTTATTTATTATGTCTAAATAATCATCATATTGTTCAGATGTTGCACCTATTATAGCAGAATAAGTTTTCATTACTTTTTTAGTTTTAGCATCAAAAAGACTAAAAGTAAAATCGGTAATTTGACTTAATTTTATCTTATTATTTATATCTGTACCACTAATAGTCTCTAAGTCAAAAACCATTAACTTATTTTTTTTATTTATATTATTAAAAGAATCAATTAATTTTTTTGAGGGAATAGCACTTTTATTTTCTTCAAAAGAATAACTTAAATCGGAATCATAATTTAAATTTTTAATGTTGTTATTTTTAGATTGTCCAGTTTCTATAGCATTAAATATATCATAACCGTGTTTTTTGTAAAAATTACTTATATTGTTATGCTCAATAATATTTTTAGAATTATTATTTATGTTAAAATTTTTTTGTGAAACTATAGTAACTCCATTTGTATTAAATAAATTAATAGCATTATTGATTCTATTAATAGCTATAGATGGTATAGCAGAAATATTTTTTTCTTTATAATCATTAATTGTATTAGAAAATTGTTCTTTCCATTTAGTATAATTTGAATAATATAATAATCTATTTTCTTTTGTTTGTTTTTCTAGAATACTTTTTTCTATTGTTGTATTTAAGAATTGATCATATCTTTTTTTTACTTCTTGTATATGTAAATCTTGTTCAAATATGTTATCCATATATTTCCTCCATAATTATATATTCTATAAAAACATTACTGTTATTTTAGTTTTAATAAGATATATTTAATTAAATAAAGAGAGAATAGTTTTAGCTATTCTCTCTTTATTTAGAATGAATTGTTAATCATATTGCTTATTTCATTTAATCCTGTAAAGGTAGCTATGTTAGCTATAATTTGAGTAGCTGTTCCATTAGCAGATGTTGATATGCTAACGTCAACATCTTTTAGTCCTTGTCCTTCTAATATTTTTTTTATATTACTATTTAAATTAGATACGTTACTATCATACATATTAATTGGAGTGGCATTTATAACGTTTGGATCTCGTAATTGAGATTCATAAAAACCAAAATCAGATAAATTCATTGCTTCATTATCTATTGTTTTCACTTTAATATCTTTTAAATCTATATCTGGACGCCATCCTACCCATGCTTCAGAAGGTAAGAAATGATCATTAAAAAAGTTTTTATTTTCATCTTCTATATCTTCATCATCGATATCTTTAATTTTTCCCCATGATATAAGTAATGCTTTTTTTAATTGTGGAGAAACTATCTTTAAAATATCGTTTCGTTTTTCTGGATTACGTTCTTTTACAAATTCTATAAAATATTCTCTATCATTAGTTGGTAATGCTGTTAATATTTGAGACCAACTAGCACCAGGTTTTAATGCTGTAACGGTATTTTCTGCTGCTTTTTTATAGATTAATGCAGTATGGGTCCACTCTCCACCTTTAACTATCGTTTCTTGTGGTTCTAATGCATTAATTTTAGAATTTACTAGTTTTAATAGATTATTTTTTTCAAAAGAATTTTTAGTATCATTTAAAGCTTCTTTTATCTTTTCTAATTTATCTGATAAAGAACGTCTAGTTTCTTCTTGTTTTTCTAAATCCTTTTGGAATTTTTCTATATCAATATCTTCTTCTTCTTTAGCTTTTTCTGCCGCTATATGATATAATCCCATATATTTAAGATAAGTTAATCTATCAAAATATTCTTCTGTGTTCCATTTTTTTATTGTTCTATCTGGAATCCAATTAGTGTCTCCTAATATGGCCCTGTATACTAATCCACTTAAACCACCAATAACAGCCCCAATCTTAGTATCTTTTTCTAAAAATTTTGCTATATTATAACCTAAACCTACGCCAGAAAATATTTCAGAAGTATACCCATTGCTACCATGAGCAAAACGTAAAATATTTAATATATCAGAGCTTAAAGATGCACCTTTCATTATCATTTTTCCATTTTTAGGGTATAACAATGAGCTTAGAGCAGCTCCTATAAAAGCACCTCTATCTCCAAATAAAAACATTGCATCTGATAATTTTTTAGGCATGTTTTTTGTATTTTTTAATCGATTATAAACAAACTTAGGCATTATAGAAGGTTCGTGAATTGCTCTTTCTATTGCTGGAAGCAGGAAAGTATTTATAGGATGTGACCATGATTGATATGGTGTTCCATAAACTTGTTCAGCTGAATAAGACTCTAATGGACTTCTTACTCTTAAAAACTGATCACTAAGCCAAGGAATATCTGCATGTGCTACAATTTCTGATCCATATGCTAATATTTTTTGTAACGGAGAATAGTTTAATAAAGTTGCTGGAGCAGAAGTATCTCCTTTTTTCTTTACAGCATCATTATTTTCTAACATTAAATTAGCTACATTTTGTCCATTAGCATCTATTACAGCAGCATTAATAGTAGAATCTTTATCTTTATTAGTTCCTGTTATAGTGTCTTGGTCAGTAGCTACTGTTATTATATCACCAACATGTATATATTTATTTAATACATCTTGTGCCGTTTCTTGATCGTTTCCTTTAACACGTACTCCTGCTAACTTATATATGGTATCTCCAGATCTAAATTTACCGTATCCCAATACTTCAGATACTACTACATTTTCATAGTTTAAATTTTTACCAACTACTTTATAGTCATAAAAATCATGTTTTTTACCTTGTTGGTTAACTCTATTTAATATTTCATCCATTTCTTCTATTAATGATGGATCTTTAATAGTTTTTGTAGCAATGTTTTTCCAAAGCTTAAATTCAGGAGTAAACGGAGCGATATCTGCAAGTATTTTAAATCTGTCAAATGCACCATAATCACCATATAAATCTGGATGTAGTTCATTTAAACTTTCATATCCTGCTCCTGGTAATCTCATTTCACCTTTAGGAATTAATGTAAACGGATCTCCAAATTTAAATCTTTCTGGAAGCCAATCAGGCATTTCGTTCATTAATGGATTTACTCGTGTACCTCTTTTAAAATCTGGGATTACACGACGTATAATTTCCATTACATCTCCGCCGGCTCCACCTAAGTTCATATCCCAAAACGTTCTAGAAAAGCTATTGATATCTGAAGATGTAGCAATAGTTTTAGCAGTATTATCTCCTAATCCAATCGTTAAATTTGCAATATAACCATACATACCAGCAAGTAATCTAAAAGATGTTGCACTATCTTTTACAAAATCTGAACCTTTTTTAGCGTTTATAAGCTCAGCGATTTCATACGAATTATTTAATATATCCATATTTTGACTAGGAGTATAAAATTTTAATTTATCTTCCGATATATTTTCATTATCGTCATTATTATCTATATTTTGATTATTAGATAGTCCTGTTTTTTTAGTATTTTCATTTATTTTTTTTATTGTATCTAATGGATTGATTTTTTCAATAGCATTAATTAATGTAGACTTTAAACCACTATTATCTCCATTGATTACTTTATCTAATCGTAATGAATCTTCTAAAGAGAAATCATAATAATCTTTATTGATATCTTGCTTATCAAAATTTAAAACATTCAAATTGCCATTACTATCAGTTACTATTGAATTATTTTGATAATAATTATTATTTTGACCTAATAATTCATTATGCATATATGCACTAAACGAAATTTTATCTGCTTGTGAATCTAAGTCATTAAATGTTATTGGTTTTAAATTTACGGTATTGTAATATCCATTAGATAAATAAACATTATTACTATTAACAATTTGTGGTATGCTATCAGAATTATTATTAACTGTAGTTGTACTATCTGTTATAGTAACATGATTATTTCCATCATTGTGTATATTGATAGAATAAATAGATGAATTATTGTTTATAGAATTATAATTAACAGATTGTACTGGTTCAATTGAACTTCCTTTTAAACTAAAAGTATTTTGTTCGCTTAAATCTTGAGCTTTATTTTTTATATAATCATTGATTTGATGCAACATAGCATATAAATCAATTCCATTATTTAATCTATATGGATGTAATTCTATTTTTGGTTTAATATACTCACCTATTGTAGAATTCAAAATTGCTCCCCAAGGAGTTCCTTCTGCAAACATATTACCAGATATAGCATATGGTCTATCATCTTCATGCTTATCTTCAAGCCAATATGGATCTAATATAGCAAATATTGGAGAAAAAGGATTACTAGGCGTTGGCAATAATGAATGAGACCATTTATCAAAATATCCATCATATAAAGATTTATCTTTATAGTCGGAATTTATTCTTCTTGCAAATGATGGTTGCCAATAAGATATTTCACTACCTCTAGCTTCATTTACTCCACCAAAAGTCCACCATGCACCTTTTCTTACTGGTTCATAACCAGACTCATACCATTCTTTACGTTCATCATAACTCATGAATTCGTTATGATCTCCCCAATATTGCATGATAGGATTAATTTGTTTTTCTTTTTTAAACCAATCAGTTAATCCAATAGTATCAAATAGCTTTCTAGTCGTTAAATCTACATTAGCAACACTATTAGCTAATGCACCAGACATAGAAGTTCCGGTTAGTTCTTGAGAAGTATCATCTGCCCATTCTAAATATGTTCCAGCTATAGCTGCTGGCAATATTCTTTTAAAAGCAAAATTAGCTATCAATTCATGTGTACTTCCAGTGCTATCCTTCGAAAAACCTAAACCTATTTTATTTAAATCATCGCTAAGACGAGATGCAAAGAAATAAGGAACTAACGATAAAGTTGTTATATTCTCTGGATCATCTCTTCCAGCTATAAATTGAGTAAATGATTTTGCAGTATTACTCTTTAATTTTGTTAAATTATTTAAATTACTTATAATATCAATAGGAGTAACAGTATCTCCAACATGTATCCATTCTGGTAATTCTTGAGGATTCTCAATATCCTCCAATCCTTGCCCAGGAATAGATTCTAAATTATTAACTCTTTTTTTTACTATATTATATAAATTTTCTCTAACTATTCTATCTGTTTCATCATCAGAAGAATTTAAAATTGAATTTACACGTGTTATTTCTTTCCATAAAGAATCACTTGTTCTATCATGATTAGATATATTTATACCTGTTTTATTTTCAAAGATAGTATGACTTGCTAATTGCATAGCATACTCTTTTTCTTGATTATCTGAAATACCTTCAATCATATTAAAGATAGATTTATAATTATATTGTTGTTCAGAATTCTTAACAGTGTTTTTTGCTTCTTGTAAAAACGCTTCTTTTGTTATTTCAACTTTTAATTGATTTACAATAGAAGCAGTTTCATTATTAGGTTCTGTGTTAAATATATCAAATATGCTTGTAGATAAATTACTACCTTCTCTATCTGTTTTTAATTTAATAGATTGTTGTGCGCTATATTTATCGTTATATATTCTATTTATAATATCTTCAAGATTTTTATTTAATATATCATTTTTACGTTCTGCATTATATGTTAATAAATTATCTATAATCTCATCATCGTTACTATTTAAAATTATTTGTAAATAATCTTTAGCTTCAGTGCTTTGTACGTTTAATTCGTTAATAGATTTACGATTAATATCATAAATATTTTCCTTAAAAAATGAATTAAGTGAATTATAATCATTTGTATATTGTATAGCATAGTTGTAGCTAAAAGGATCTATGTTTCTTTTGTTGTATTGTTCAGTTAATTCTTCTTTTTGCGAGTTGGTAGGATTAAAAAATTTATTAAATTTATTATATCGCCATTCTGGATTGTCGAATTTAGTAAAAATACTTTTAAAACGTTCAATTATGTTTCCGCTATATTCTTCTCTATCTTGAAATAGGTCTAATTTATTAAAAATAGAATTTGAACTTTCTTTGTATCTAGTTTGTCCCATCATTTGGCGGATTAATTTTTGTTCTGTACCATATATGCCAGATATTAAATGCAAATCATCTTTTAATTTAACTTCTTCTAATGAGCCATTGCCTAAAACTTTATAAAGATCTTTACCTAATTGATAATAAGATGAATCTAGATATTTATTATTAGTTAAATTATTTTTATTTGTTAAACTAGCTAATACTGGATCAAAAGTTCCTTCTTCGTAAAACATGAAAAATGGAGCCTTATTTCTTTGTTCAAAACTTCTTAATCTCAATATTTTACCAGGTAACGTATTAGCACCAATATTTAATAAATCATTTTGTATATTACGAATAATTCCAATAGAATATAGTTCATTTTTACTATTGACTCTTAATCCTTTTTTATCTGGCGTAATATTTTAAAAACGTTTTTCTGCTTCTTCACCATGCTGTTCACGAATATTTTTTCTTAATTGTTCTACATTATCTATGATATCATCTAAAAATGTTTGATTATTGTCTTTATGATAAATATTTGTTTTTCGTAATTTAGATTTATTTTTTAATATGTCTTCTATAGTAGCAGCTCTATCATCTAATAATGTTTCAACAAATGTATTTTTCTTATGTCCAAATTCTTTTTCAAGTTTATCTATATCAAAAGCTTTATTATATAGCTCATCGAATTGATTATTAACTTGTTTTATTACTTCACTTTTTTTATTATCGAAATCATTATATTGTTTTTGTAAAAATGAATCTATATCGATAAGAGCTTGTTTATTCTCTTCTTTAAATTTATATTTTTGACGTATCCTAGACATTTTTTCAAAATTTCCTAGAGAATATGACATATCTCTTATATAATTGTAAAATCTATTTCTAGAATTTTCATCTATATTTTCAGAAATACTATTGTCAAACATTTGTCTGGTAGGATTAATATAATATTTTTTTATAAATTGTTTATTTGCTACAGATAATTGTTTGTTTTTTATATTACTCAATGAATTTATATATCCAAAAAAGTTACTATTAGAATTAACATCTAATATTATAGGATTTTGCTCGAATTCATCTTTACGTTTAAGACGAGAAGCTCTTATATCGTTATAAAAATTTTTTACATTTGATAATGTAACGTCCCCAGATAATCTAGCATCATATGCTCTTTGAATATCTTTTGTTAACATATATCCTTTATTCAATTTATTACTTAAAGATTTAATTCTACCAGTCTTATAAAAAAAAGCTGTCGTAGCAGCTAATGCTACGGCAGCTTTTACGATTCCTCTGGTAGAAAAGCTATCATCGTTTTTGTTTTGTGTTTTTTCTATCTTTTCGTTATCCAAAAGAAACGTCCTTTCTTTTCTTATTAATAAAAACCAGGTCGTAATGCAGGTGGAGTATCTAAGTCTATTTCTTGTTGTTGTAGACCTTTTATTCCACGCAATCCATCATCATTTTCCCAATTTATATCAGGATATTTAGCTTTTAATTCTCTTAATAAATCAGGAGTTAATTTGTTTTTTCGTGAACCGCCCCTAATAGTTGCGTCACTGTCATTTTTTTTACTTGGTGTATTTGTTTGTTTTTTTGTTTTACTTTCTTTCTGTTGTGTTTTATTGTATTGTATTTCTTCATTATCATAATTATCTTGTCGTACTCCAGCATCCTTAAGAGGAATTCCTCTTAAATTATGTAATGTCCATTCAGCTCTACTTAAATATTTCATTGTTTTTTCAACGTCCCATTGTTCAACAATTTCTATATCTAAATTAAAAGCTTCTGCGATAATTGCAGTAATTTGATTATCTAGGTCATACATCTCACTGCGATAATAATCTAAAACACTAGTTTGTGATTCTATCGCATCTAAATAAGAATTCTTTAAAATATTTTTTAATAATTCTGTAGGTACACCAGCATCACAATTATCCCAATCAAAATATTTAGGATATAATAAACATTTGTCACAAATGATATCTTCTTTTTCAAAATTATTAAAACGTTTATCGTTTATTATGTCTTTATATTCTTTTCTTCCTAAAGCTCTATATATGAAATCATATTCTCCTAAACGATATATAAAAACGTTTCTCCATTTTGTTTTAAATTCAAAATATAAATCTGTTATATCAACTTTATTTTCATCGTTAACAGTATTAATTTTCATTTAATATCTCTCACTTACATTTCAGTTGTTGCTGTAATCTCGAAACCGGATTTTAACATTATTTCATCAGAAATATATGTAGACAATGCACCATTTTCCTCTATAATTTCGTCCATATTTGATGGATATAAACAACACATTTTTACAATAGCATCTTGACGTAAATAAGGAGACTTATTAGAATCATCATCTTTAAAACTTGAATTAGTCATTATATCTATATACTCTGATCTTTTTAATTTTCTCCATATAATTACTTCTTCACCAACGATAGATTTATATATTTTTTTATATTGTTTTTTCCAATCGTTTATTTGAGATTCTGTTAAAGTATTAGTTGTGTCAATTTTCATTTTTAGGTCCCTCCAAAAGTTTTTCTATTTAGTTTATTACGCATTATTTCTTTTTATTTAACATAATAATAAATTAACCAATAGTAGTTATGTCTCTAGCTATAAAGCTATATTGTTCTTGTATTATAGGAGGAGTGCCGGCACAATATCCAGACAAAACATTATGACATGATTGTATAGCTACGCCTTCTATGATTATATGAACAGGATCGTTTATACCAGTTTTCTCTCCAAAAATAATATCTATATCAAAAGTTTTGTTCCAAAGAGGTCCTTTATCTGGATATTCTCTTTTTCCAAATAATGATGTATTAATAGCGCCAACTACTTCTTTTCCTTTTATAGATGGTGCATGCGTTAAATATGAGTTTAAATCTGTTATTAAAGAACCATCTATTTTATTTAATAGATCAAATAAATAGTTTGGAGATGTAAAATTAATATTAAAAGTACCTTGTATTAATCTATTACCTCTAGCGACTTCGTCATAAATATACGAATTATATCCAAATAGTGGCATAACATTTTGCGTTATAGCCCAATTTATATCAGAAACATCTTCTACAAAATAATTTTGAAAGTATATTTCTGCATCTATAACAGAATAATATCTTTTTAATTCTGCTGAAGTAATTTGTATATCTCCATTTTTAGTCTTTTCTTTTTGAAATGTAGTTATATATGGAGTATGGATAGGTCGCTTATCTAAATCTTTTACTGCTTTAGCCATTTATATAGACTCCATTCTTAAATTATAGTTAAAAATACATTGTTCACCATTTATGTTGTTTATATATGTAATTCCAGAAAATTTATATGTATCATTATCTATTGCATAAAAAATATACTGACCTTTAGGTTTTATGGAATAATCAATAGCTCCATTGTAAGATTGTATATATTCTGTCTCAATAGAATTAGAAGATTTTTTTAAAGTAGATATTATTAATGTATATCCAGAATTATTCTTTTTTGAAGGAGGAAATACTAATGTATCTGTAGACCTATAATATATAATTGGTTCATTATAAAAACTATTATCATATATAGAATTATTAATAAAATCTTCTAATATAAGTTCTATTATCTCATTTTTATTAATTTCTGGAGTTCCATGTAATAATATAAATTCTATCAGAGATTTCCATAAATAATTATGATTTGTAACGTTAGAAAGAATTAGCTCTATAGAAGAATTTATAAAATTTTTATAAATAATATTTTTGTTTTGAACAAAAGAAAGTAATCTTTTAAAGTACATATTAGATTTTATTTTTAAAACTTTATTATAATAATCATTGTAATCATTATCAAAACTAAATCTTGTTAATTCACTAATGATATTGCCGTTATAATCTTCAATAAAAAACAACATTTCTCCATTTAAGAAATATTTATTACAATTAAAAGTAATAGTTTTATTATTTATATCTACGTAATTATCTAGATAGTCTATAAAAAGAGTATCTTGTTCCTTTATTCCAATATAAAAAGTATGTCCAATTGTTTTTAATAAATCATAATCTTCTATAGATATCATGATATTATTATTACCAATATCATTTATTTCTGGTCTAATAACTAGTGGATATGTTGGATTTTTAGACATTTCTTCTATAAAGTACTGCTTTTCTTGTTCTGTTAATATAATATCTTCAAAATATGTAATGTTGTACTGTTCATTAAGTAAAGAAATATATTCATTATTATTAATTTTATTTTTCCATATTTTAGCTTTAATATTGTCATTAAATTGTATAAAAGTTAATTTATTAATTAAATTATTATTTTCATAAACATAAATATAATAATAACCTGCTTTATTTATTGACAAATCAATATAATAATGTCCTTCTGTATAAATTGTTTTAACAAAATTACCAAAATAATCTTTTATAACTATTTTAGAAATTAATCCATCGGTATTCAATGCTCCAGAACCATAATAATCAATAGAAAAATTTTCACTTATATTTTTATTCCAAAAGATATTTTTATTGTTATCGTACTTTTGTACTACCATTAATATATTATAGATTGTATCTATTTCATTAGGTTGTATATCTTTTATTTCTATAAAATATTTATATATTAAATAAGAAATTTGTTGTTTAGGATCTATACTTAATTCTTTATACAAAAAAGTTCTTATATCTTCTAATATATTATAACTTTTTATAAAAGAAATATTGTTTAATATTTTATCTACAGTATCATTAATATTTTCAAATAAAAAATAAATTTGATATTCATCTTCATTAAATGAATCAAGATCTTTAGCTGTAGAAAATAAATAATAATTTTCTTGATCTAAATTGGATATAGTAATCATTGGAGATTTTATAGGAATAAAAGTATATCTATCATTATCCTTTATACGATATCTTAAAATAGAATGACCTTGCATATATGAATTTATGTATAAACTTAAAGAATTTGTATTCTGTTCTAAAAAACATATATTAGCATTAAAATTATTCAATTTGTCGTATCTCCTTCTTTTTTAGTATTATTATTTATAATATTTTTAATTAAGCGATAATCTGAATTAATTTTATCTAATTGAGTTTGCTTTTCTGCTTCAGTAATTTTTTTATCTGAATATAATTTATTAACTTCATCAATGTAATCTACTCTATCTAAAAATAATTTTGTTAATAATTCATTTGTCTTAGCTTCTGGAATTTTTGAAGTAAATTGTATGTATTCAGTTACTGTATTTCTTATATCATAAAAGTAAGGTTTTTTATTATTATCATTATCTGCGTCATCAGCAGAAGTATTATTCTCTGTTGTTGAAGAACTTGAAGAATCATTTGTATTTGGTACATCTGGTAAATCACTATTACTGTGATTTGGTTTGCCAGATGTACTAGATGCTATATTCGATAAATAATCTATATCTGTAGCAAAAAATTGAAAAGTATTTTCTGTATATAAATCATTAATAGACATTACCTGTCCTTCATTAATAAAAGTTACTCCATACAATGCTAAACGTGCTTTATTACCATATTCATTGGCAAAACTAATAGTAATATTAATGGGAGGTAATTCGTCTACTAAGAAATGTGCATTTATTTTATATGCATCTAAATATTCTTCCATCATATCTTGTGCCCAATGTTTATTAAAAACTGTAAAAATTAATGTTCCTGCAATAGTTCTTGGTCCGAATACATATCCTTTAGCATTCATATCACCTATACATCTTACAGGAGTTTTTTCCTGATGCACGCTATATGTAACTGTTTGTAATGAACCAACTACTTTACTTATTGTTTTTCCAGTTATTGGTATTTCAAATACGCATACCATATCATGTCCAGAAAAACTTATATATTTATTTGAATAAGCAGAAGCAACACTTCTGTTAATACTAGTTTTTTGTTCTGCCATGTTTTCCTCCTATAAAAATAAAAAGTTGAAGGTTTTAATTCCCTCAACTTTTTATTACTGCTTTATTTATTTTTATTAAACTATTGAACCATTAGAATAGCTAGTTCCAGCACTAGTTACATTACTATTTTTAGTATTAGTGCTTGATGCAGAATTAGATGTTGATGTAGATACAGCATCAGCTCCAATAGACTGTGGAGTACCTGAAACATCTACTGGTGCAAGATATTTAACTCTACGAGCAACAAATGTACAAGCTTTTTCACTTGTTACGTTATCGATACTAAAACCAGAACCTTCATTTAAGATTTCAACACCATATAGAACAAGAGAAGCTTTTTGTCCATATTCGTTAGCAAAACTAATAGTAATATCAAATGGAGGAATTTCATCGTCATAAACAGGTCTAGAAGCTGGAGCTATATTATTTGTAATTGTTTCAGAATTAGTAGATGCAGGCGTATTTCCATCTACTGCCATTTTGGTCATTTGTTCGTCCCATTCATCGATAGAAATAGCCTGTTGAGATATATCTCCACCTATTCTATGAAAACTTTCTTCCTCTAAAACTTCATCTGCTAATGCATCTATTAAAGCATCTTTATCAAAAATAGTAAATACTAATGTTCCTGCAATACCACGTTTGCCTCGACTAAAAGAACGTGGTTCTGCTGAACCCATTGTATAAACAGGGGCTTTTTCCTTTATATTTAATATGAGTCGTTAATTCATATTCGATTTAATCAAAATCGCTCAATTTTTCAATTGAGAGTAGACTATTTCTTCACCTTCGCCTATGTAATTTAACATATCGTTAAGGGCAACCCATTTCAAGAGCACTTGCTCTCTAATGCTATTTCAAGCAATAGTCGTTTGACCTTCTTATTTCTAAGCTTGGCGACCAAACATCCATTATTTTAGTTTTTAGTCTCTCGACATGAACCATCTCTACTGTTATTTCTGAATTTCTTCACATTCATAAAAGTTTCTATCTATCTTTTATTGTAGTCGTAGAGCTTTAGGAATTACTGGTTTTAAGGTTGTGTCCTACTTATATTTCTATAAGTACGGAGAATTAAGAGTTTAAAATATTTTTATATTTATTGTATTTACGGTCTAAATAAATATTTGCATCGTCGTATAACCATGATAAAACTTTTAAAGCTTTTTCTCCAGAAACTTTAAATCTAAAACTTTTTCCTGTTCCTTTAATTATTTTAATACGAGAACAATCTATTGGAAAATAATTTTTTACTACTTCACATAAATCATAAGTTCCGCATAAACCTAAGCTGATTCGCTTAGTTTTATTTTCTTGAGAAATATATCCATCTCCATCAACTAATCCTCTAATACAATGTTTTATAAGATTACTTGGTACTTTAGGAAACATTGCGGTGTATGATTTGTTTTTTAAAGGTATACCTTTTTTAACTAAATCTTCTATAATTTTTTTGTTTTTTATTTGTAATTTTATAGAATTTGAAGATGTTCGTTTTATAAGATTACCTTCGTATGATAAAATCCTTTTTATTTTATACAAAATATCTTTATCTCTATAATGTACCTCTATTTGTAAAAAATTGTTTGTTCCTAAATGGATATGTCCATCGGCTAATATAAAACCAACAATATAAGCATTTTCTTCGTTCCATTGATTAGAGAAAAAATTATAATCTACAGAAATAACATTTTTAACTTTTCTATTAATAAGTAACGTTTTATGTCCTCTTTGCACTATAGAGCACCATGAACGATTAGGAAATAGCTTTTGTATATAATTTTTAGGAGCATATTCAAAATGCTTACGTAGTAACAAATCTTCTTCTTTTGTCCATAAAATACCTCTAGATTTTTTACTATTTAATCCCATTTTATGAATTTTATCAATGATTTTATTTTTTGGTACATTAAAATAATTTACAAAATCAGATATTGACATAATATCAATATGATTTTTTATAAATAACATTTCTTCTTTAGACCAATATTTTCTTGACATTATAATCACCTAATTAATATTATATATTTAATAAGGCAATTTGTCATCATATTTAGATGAAATAAACTCTTTTAACTTTCTCTTTGTACATGGTATGTAATAGCTTGAAGTGCACCTATAACAACGTTACCAAATGTTGCAACTATATCGCAACCAGAAAATGTTGTATATGTACGTGCATAATCTGAAGCAACAGATTTTGCCAAATTTACCACTCCTTATGTATTTTTATTTTTTATTTAGATTTAATTTTTATAGTATTATTAACTGTACGAATTTCGTAGATAGGTACTATTGAGTAATTAATATCTATATTACCAAATTGCATTTTTGTTGGATCAACGCTCATTGTAAAGCTATATGATTCAATTAATGTACCTTGCAATTTATCTAACTTAGAAGTAATTGCAGTATGTAAGCTATTGCGATTAGCAGAATGATTTTGTTTACCAATATAAGGTTCAGCTGCTTGTCTAATAGCTTCTTCCACAGCACCCATAATTCTGCTAACAGAAAGTCTTCTGAATACAGAATCTGTTGGAGCCATAGTAATACCATCTGTAACTACAATACCTTTTGTAAAGCTACGTTTAAATGTAACAATACCTTTAGCAGTTAATGCTTCTAATTGGCTCTGAGTAAGGACAGGAGAAATTTCAGATATAGCAATTGGTTGATTTGTAGAGCTCTGATCTAATGGTAATGTTGATATCATTCCAGCATAAGAAGCAGCACAATTAGAAGTAAAATTATAATCATTATCTGTTCCAATAACTACATTAGTTTGTCCAAACACAACAGTTAAATTTCTACCTATAGGATATGCTAAATTATTTCTATCTAACATATTTCTTCCTAAGCCATTTTTAGCATATAAATCATAGTCTAGCTCTAATAATTTATTTACTTTATTGCTAATATCTTTTAAATTTAAGTTAGTAATACGTTCACAGCCGATAATGCCATGAGTATAAGCAGTTTTTAATTCAGTATATGTACAATGTTGATTAAATTGTCTAGCAAAATTATCTGTTGTACGATATGGAATATACATATTATAGTCATAAGATATTTTACGATCTTCTGGCATAGTATATTTCTGTCCTTCATTAGAAACTTCATTTTTTAATATATCTAAAATAAAGTCATTTACAAATTCAGAACCTGCACTAGTGATTTCAGCTTCAAATAATTTATTTAATATTTCGTTTTGATTAATGATTTCTATCAATTCATTTAAAGTTATATCGTTAAATAGTGTTGATTTAATAATAACTTTATTAGTATTGAAATTTAAATTTTCAGCATATACAATTACAGATTCATCTTCACTTAACATAGATTTTAAATCGCCAAGTGGTTCTAAAATAGCACCTTCAGAATTTGCTTCAGATAGAATTTTATATACGAAAACATGATTTCCCATATCTCCTAAAATATATTCTTTTTTATTAGCAATAGAAGATATATTTTCTACTTTAGCAAAAGATACATATTCACCATGTTCTGAATCTGAGCATTTTACGCCAATATATAAATTTCCATCAACAATATAACATTTATCTTCGAAAGATACTCCATTTAAAATTGTATAAGTAGAATCATTGTTCATTCTTATTAAAGTACTTTCATTTGCAGCTGTTTTATCTACTAACATTAATAAAGTACCATTATTTAATGTAGCAGTTTCAATTTCGCTAATATCATCTATAGATCCAATTACTGGATAAACTTCTTCTGAATAAATATCAGAAACATTATCAACTGTTGCACTATCAACTGCTACAAATTGTATTGTATATGTTTTTGCTTCTGTCTTATCATCAGAATCTACTTTAGATGTTATTTTGATATAATCATTTAATACGGTTATATCTTGAGGAATTGCTTTTTTAAAGTCAATAGCTCTAGGTAATTTACTGTCAATTTTTTCATCTGCTGATGCACAAGATAAAACTCTATATTTCATATTTGCATCTTGTAGCATAGAATAAACACCGTCTGTAATAGAAACAATTCTATTAGGATCATCCATAGCAGTTTCTCTTATTCTAGGTGTAAGTTCTTTACCTGTAGAATCTATTCGTTTTTCTGCTTTAGCAGTAATAGCAAAACCAGATCCTAAAGCTTTATATAAATCAAATCCAGATATATCTGCACCTTCATAATCAATATCATTTAGAGCAAAAGCTCTATCTGGAATTTCTGTATTATCTAAGAAATCCCAATCATCAACCATAGTGATATCTACATCATATAAAATATCACGTAAATCAGACATATTTTTTGCATATATAGGTAATGGCTGATTTACATCTGTATTAATAACTAATGTGCGATAATAAGGATCTTCAAATTTAGTGAAAGGTTTTGTTGTACCAGACTCAGTAGATGATATAGTAAATTTCTTTTCTGTAATGTTCTGACATAAAGAATGATCTCTACCAATAAAATAAACTCCTGGATAGATAACACCTAAAGGAAGTTTGCGTACTCCGCTAGAATTAGTTACATCATTGCCTTCTTCGTCTACAATAGACAATTTAAGAACATTATTATTAGCATGATAATTGAACATTTTAATTACATCTATTAAATTAGAATCTCTATTGTATCCATAGTCTTGATTTAATTTAATTTCTGTAGCTAATACAGCACTAGCGCTAGTTACATAGCCTTGTTTTTTTTCGGCAATAGTTGCTTGAGAAGCTGGTTTATAAAATCTTAAAGATTCCATACCAATTGTATTATCATATTTAAAATAACATTGTTTGCCTATATTTGTAGGGAACATACTAGATACACGGAGTTTATAATTAGAATCTATACAAAGATCAAAGTCTTTGTATAATTCTTTACCGCCTACACGTACAGCATAAATTGTTCGACAACCACGTCCCCATGCATCTTGAATATTTGCTACTAATGTAGCTTCTTGGTCTTTTTCTGCATCATATACTTTTCCGAATATATAAGCAGCATGTTCTGGAGTAAAGATCTGTGTAAGCTGATTTGTAGGTCCTTGAAATGCTGTTCCAATTATACAAACGGAATCGGTGCTTCCAAATTGACTAGAATCAAATCCACCAGTATAATCACTTTCTATTTGTGTAATTACACCTGGAAGTGTTTTTTCATTATCAAAAATTCCCAAAATAGTTCCTCCTTATATTTTTTTGTTAACTAGTGTGAATATTTTGAATTTCAGACTTGAATTGAACAAATAATTTTTCTGTAATTATTTCATATACTAAGCTTCTTACAGATAAAGATTGTCTATAATATGCTAAGTTCTGATCCGTATATTGATTTTTAAACAATACCTCTGATATGCCATTTTTTTTGAAATAACCAGTATATTTGAAAAGTAAGTCTTCTAAATTATTAATTACTGCATTTGCTGTCTTATAATCACAAGCTAAAATATTAAATTGTATTATTGTACTATATTTTTGTCCAAAAATATAACCAGCTCTTTTATTATTTATATCATCAGTTATCTCTAATATATCTTCTCTATGTCTAGGTTTTAATTCGTTTAAAGGAGTTCTGCTTATTAAATCGAAAAATATATATGAATTATCAATAGTTTCTTTTTGATCTATACGAATACGAGCTCCTTCATCAGGAAGAAATATTGCTTTTAGTTTCTTCATGGATTCACTTTTATTTATGAGCATACATAACATATTGATAAAATCAGATAAAGTGGCTGTTTTGTCTGATTTTAATGTAGTACTTTGATGAAACTCTTGTGAGTTATTTGTTACTATATGATTATTTTCTTCTTTACTTTTTAACATTAATTCAAATTCTGTAATTTGATCTTGTTTATTAATATTTTTATCCAACTTCTACTCCTATCTTTATACTACATTTTTCTAAACAATTTTTTGGCCATACTTCTAAAATGCAAACTACAATAATAGTACATGGATTATTAGGATCTTTATAAGGATCTATAGAAATAATATCGTAATTATAAATAACATAATCTAATAAACTAGATAAATATTTTTCTATCTTTTTATATATCAATAACCTCTGATATTCATTATAAAGACGACCATGAAATTCAGAAAAGTCCATTTCTCTTTTTATCATTTTAATAATTCGTTGAACAGTAACGATTTTTTCTATAGAAACATCTTTAAAATTTAATAAATTTTCAACAGTAGTATCTATATCTGTATGATTTTTAAAATAAGCAAAATTATATGTATCATCATATTGATCTATAAGAAATAAAGCTGGACCAAAATTAGATGTCGGATATAAGCTTATATCTGTAGTACATAATGCAATAGCCAGTATTAAATTAGACATAGTATAATTTTTTAAATTATTGGCAACAAAAATTAAATTTTCTTTACATTTACTAGACACAATATTATTAGTAATTTCTTTAGATAAAAAATTCATATCTTTTAAATATGCTAATTGATCTTCATATAAATTAGCATGCTTATCAGTAAAAATAAAAATAGAATCATTATTATTTATTTCTTTTAATAGATATTCAGCATAATATGTTTTTTTATTATTATTATTTTTATCATAATAATAATCAGATAATAATGTATTTATAGGAGCTATGTATGTAAAATCATTTTGCTTTAAAGTTTCTATTATTAAAAAATAATCATCATTACTTTTTATATTTAATAAAAATATATCTTCTACTCCATTATCCTGAGCTACCTTAAAAGCATTAGATAAATCGCTATTTCCATAATTATTTAATACATTATTATAATCATTGCAATATGTTATAGTATTATAACAATAATTAGTAGAAGCTTTTCCTATAATAAGAAGATTAGAATGTTTATTAACAGCTATTTCTAAAGAATTAGAATTTAATACACTTAGTATATTAGACATTTTTATCACTACCTAATATATAATTAAACATTTTTAAAAAAATATCTTTATTAGTTTTTTTAGGAGCTGTAAGATATCTATAATATGTTGGCTCATTATCATTACATCTCTCTTCATAACAGTCTTGTATTACATCGACAGAGTTTTTATCTATTAAAATATCTCTAGGATTAGCTTTTATATTGTTTAATGTATAATATGTACTATATAAAGAAAATTCTGTAGCTACTCCTTGTCCTGTAATACTTACTCTAAATGGTTGTCTAGCTGCGGTAATTTTTCTTATTTTAATTTTTCTTCCAGTTCCTAAACATTTTTTACATTTAGGATTTGGTTGATTAGTAGTAAAATCAACACATGTACATTTTATATCTTGATCTCTATATATAATCCACATTGGATAAGAAAATTTTTTAATAACTTTTTGTATATTATTATTAAAAGAAGGTTGCATAAATTAATTGCTCCCTTCTGGCGGAGTACGAGTAAAATCGTTTAGAATTGTATCTACTGTTGTATGGCTAACGTCACTATTAGTATTAGATTTAATACCTATTCTAGTAACTACAGGAGCTACTCGTCCTTCGTTATAATATCCTCTTATTGCATCTTGCCATTTGATCAATTCATCTTTTAAATCATCAATTAATTTTTGTAATGCATCTAAATTAGATGATTCTTCATATGTGGCTACATCCAATGTGTATTTAGAACCGTTTTCATAAGATTTATCTACAATACCTCGCAATAAACAATCTAACGTTACTTTAGTTTTTGTAAATTGTTCTTTTGCAAAATCTACATCATCGCTTGATGAAACTACTGAACCACCTATAAAATCTGCATAATTAGAAGCGTCTTTAATATATGTAAGAAGATCTTTATCTGATATATTAAACTTATTAATTAATGCTTTAAGACTTTTTAAAGTACAGTACATAGGAGAAACAGCTGTTAAGATATTAAAAGTTGTTTCAGGAAATATTTTTTTGTTATCTTTAGTTTTTATTCCAGATATTTTTATTCTATAAATAGAATTATCTTTTATCTTTGAAGGAATAATACTTAAAATATTAGAATCTATCATATCAGTATCATAACTAACATTTTCATACATTTTTATATATCACTCCTTATTATTTTGATATTCATATCTGTAGTATCAATATCTTCATCAAATACAAAATCAAAAGACTTAGAAGGTGTAATTCCATTATCTGGAAAAGAGAGAATTTTTATTTCTTCATTATCGATAATAAGCATATCATCGTCAGAACTATCTTCATCATTATCGTCAGAATCATTATTTGATTTATCATCTATTAAAAACGTAACTATATCAGACCAATATCCATATTCATCACCTTTTATAGATCTTATACGTAAATAATATTGGCCATTTTCTTTTATTTTTGTAGAGAATTTTTTCTTAGATGATATAGTTGTTTTTATAGGATTTAAATTAAATAAATTATTTTTATCTATTTCTAAATAAAAATTGTTTTCTAAAGTATCTCCTATTTCTTCCCATTTGCATATGAAATTATTAGATATTTTTTGATAATTTGATGGAGACAATATTTTAATTTTAGAAGTAACATCTGTTTTAAAAGAAAAATTTCTAATTAAAGCAGAATCTAAATTTACTCCTGTAATAGATGAAATACCAGGTTGTATTAATAAAGTATATTCATCATTAGGAACGGCCCAATCATCTAATTTTAATTGTATAAAATCTCCATGAGTTATTAAATTATAATTTACTGCTTTATTAGCGTTTAATTTTTTATCTAAATAAACTAAATAAATATTTTTATGATCAATAGTATCAGGATCTAAGTCTAAATTAAAATATATAAAAACACTTTGTTCTTTAAAACTCGGCTCTACGCCGATTATTCCAAATTCATATTCAGCCATTTTATTTCTTTTCTTCTATTTTTTTTATACTATCTTTATTATCATTTTTTTTTGTTCTAGTTGTAGTTTTAGTATTTTTTTTAGATTCAATATTTGTTGTCTCAATAACTTTAGATTCAGTTTTTATTTCAGCTTTTGTTGGTTCGACAGATTTTTCAGCCGTAACTAATTCAGATTTAGGTTCAGATTTTTTTATAATACTACCCTTAGTAAAGGTAGATACTTTTTTTAATTTTTTAGGAGTATCTTCTTTTCCTAAAGATCCAGATATTAATTTTAATCTTCCAGATTTTATAGAACGTCTTAATTGAGTACAGTTAGTTCCAGCATAAATAATAGCTTCTGGTTTATTTAAAGTAAGATGTATTCTGCTTAATTCATCATAGTATCCAACTTGACCTTTTGATAATCTAATGACTGCTATTTGTTCCAAAATATACAAATCCCTTCTATTATTATTTTAAAAATATAGAGTGGACTATTAAATCCACTCTATATTTTATTTTTATTATATTATTATTTTTTAATCTAAGTTCTGAATACGTAATTCTGGTGGCAATGGATAAGTTGGAGCAACAGCAATATTTCTAGCTACTGTAATACCTTTACCATTGTCTAAAATACCTACACCATAACGTTCTTTAACTTTTAACATACGCATATCACGTTCTGGATCATTCCAATCATCAGTGCTTAATCCTTCTCTTTCTACTATGACACCAACTTCAGAACGATCAATACAATACATATCAAAACGTTTTTTTAGTTTATCAAATCTAACGAATGGGCTAAAGTTTATAGCGAGAGGTACAGGAAGTCTATTTTGAACCTGATCTGGACGCATAATTAATTTTTGAGGACCTTCTTCGGAAGATAAACCTGCAAAACCTGGTGTACCTTGAGTTGCACCCCATGGATGAACTTGATTACCACCAAATGCACCAAATGTTAAACCATTACCAATCATAGAGTTACGAGCAAAAATTACCCAAGTTAATGGATGCATGATTATGTCTGTTGGAACTCTATTATTACCCATTAATGCTAATACTAAATCTAAGAAATCTTCAACAGATAAAGTATCGTTATAAGAGCCATCAGCGTCTCTACCAGTTGTACCTGCTTCTGGGAATTGTTCTCTTTTGTCGTTATCGAATAAAATATGTCCATGATTAGAAAAAGCGTTAAAACAGTTTTCTTCTTTTAATCTAGCCATAGCTCTACCCATTTTACGTACATTAATTCCATATATATCCCAAGAAGAATCTTGAATTGCTTCTTCAGAAATAGTTACTTTAAGACCATATTTTTTTACTCGAATTTCTAACTGTCCATTTTCTACAGTATTGAAATCTAAGTTTTGTTCATTGTAGCGTCCGCCTTCTGTAACTTCAGATGCGAAAATTTCTCCAACTACTGGAACCACATATACGGCACTATTATTACCTTCAACGTGTATAACATTCATAAATTTAGAAGCTAAATATTCTGGTTCTGCTGCTTCTCTTAACTGTCCTTCTATAACTTTTGGAATTAAACGAACAGTATCTGTACTCATTAATGCTTCTCTAATAGTAGCACTACCTTTAGAATAATCTCCGTATATATTACGAATCATTTTTTCTGTTAAATCAAGTGTTTTTTGATTAACAGAAGGTCGTTTATCTGTTTTACCAGATTCAAAATCTTTTTCTTGTTGTTCTATTGCTTTACGTAAATTCTGTACATTACTTAGCGCTTCTGCAAAATTCATTTATGTAAACTCCTCATTTCTTTTATGTTTTAAATTTTATTTTGTGAAAAGAACTTTTACACTACCAGCAATACCGTCCCAATCTAAATAAGTAGGTACGCCGCTCATTCCACGTTTTTTATATTTAAATTTGACAGTTACACCGCCATCTTTATCTCTTAACAAATTATCAGCTTCTGTTTTGTTAGCAACTTCGAGCATAATAATACCTTGTTCTTCATTGCAGTAAGTAACTTTAAATATATCATTTTTTACTTTTGCTCCTTTTGTACAATTAGCAAAAGAATCGTCACCGATTGCAATTTGTAAAGAATTTGGTTCTATATTTACATCTAATGTTCTAAAGTACATAGGAGAATAATCTTTACCGCCAGCATAGTGAATATAACCAGCAATTGCAGGTTCTACGTCACGGACTACGGCATTATGACCATCTGTTAATCCAGGAATACCTAAATTATCATATAAGAATTCTTGATTCATACGTGGATCATAATTGTCTCTACGTCCTATAGAAGCAAGCATATGTAAGTCATGATTTAAATAATTTTTATCATATGGATATCCAGGGTACTTACCTTCGCTATTAAATGGAGAAGAATTTACAGCATCTTCGCCATGACGATTAGTTTTAGCATAAAGAGCAGGATTAAATTCATCAGAATTTAAACGATCTTCTAGTGCCCAAGTAGCCCATTTAGCTGCACCTTCTGGAACAATTTCATGATTAACAGAATAAACTTGTCCAATAACCTGTTGACGTTCCATTTCGTATTCAGCAATATCCATATCCGCAACTTCAGTTTCAATAGAGAGTGGAGAAATTGTAATACGACCATTTTCGTCTGATTTAACTAATGCACCTGGAAATAAAGCACCATATGCACTGCCCCAAGGATTTTCTTCTGCTTTATCTTTATAAACAAACCAAGGGAACTCTACCATAGCATCTGTTAAGATGGGGCCAGGAGCAATACCGTTAAATGCATCATCATCTCTAGTATATTCGTTTCTTTGAAGCATACCTAAAGGAATATTACCGGGACGAACGTCTTTTACTTCGATTTGTGATTTAGTTACTTTACCAGTAGTAGCACTAATAGAATATCCTGAAGCTTCTAATTGAGCATTTGCTCCTTTTGTAGCTCCATCTATTTTAAATGGACGATAACAAGTTTCTTTGTATGTTTTACTAAAACCGCTTACTGGAATCCATTCTTTACCTATATTTAATACAGTTTGATTTTGACTAGCTGGACTTATAATAGCAGTAGCACTGCTGCTATGATTATTATATTTATCCCCAATAGCACGAATACGTACAGGAACGCCACCATTAGCAAGAGTTAATGTATTAAATTGTTTTTGAGATTCAAAATCTACTAAATCCATATTAGGATCAGCTGCAACGATACGTCCTTTAGGAATAACAATCTGGTTAAAACCGTAAGCAAAACCATATTTAAATAAAGTAGGTAGTCTGTAATCAAATAGATATTTGATATTAGGTACATCATGAGCAGAAGTGTTAAGGTTATTATTTGTACGATTTACACGATCTGCATTATCTCTATAGCCAGGCAAACTTGTCTGAAATACTTCGCCTCTAGCACCTGGCTGTAATTTTTCTTGTGTTGTAAAATCATTAGGGTATATTGCCATTATTTACATAATCTCCTTATCTTTTCTTATTAAACATAGCAGTTAAAATTTGTTCTAAGCTTTCATCAAAATTAATTTCTTTTTTGTTTTTAGATTCTTTATGTGATTCTTGAACGTTTGTTGAATGTTTAATTGGACTTTTAACAGATCCAGGTTTTGGTAAATTATCATTCATTTCTTTAGCTTTGTTATTTACAATAGATAATTCTTCTTTTAAATCTTTTATAGAATCTTTCAATGAATCATCTGTTCTATTTTCTAATAAATCTAAATTAATTTTTTCTTTACCTGTAGCCTGTCGTAAGTATTGAAAATTTTCTATTATATTAAGTCTCAATTCTTTTTTTGTTTCAATTAATTCTGATTCTGCACCTTCTCTTAATTGAATTTCTTGTGTTTTTTCTTCTTTTAAAGAATCTATATTATTGTTTAATTCAACGATTTTTTCTTTTAAAGATTTTTTTTCTGATTCTAATTCAGTAATTTTTTCATTTAATTTAGTGATAGATTCTTCAGATTGTTGTAATTTTTCTTTAAGAACTTTAGTATCTTCCAAATTAGTTTCTCCTTTTGTATTTACTTTATTGTCGTCTAAGGATTCCGATATTGGTTTATTATTGTTATGTGTAGAAGTAGCAGGATATGCTCTAATATTTTTAGAGTATGCATCTGACGGCACAATAACATAACTTAATTCTTTAGCTTCTATGGAATACATATCCCAATAACAAATTTCTTTTTTTCCGTTAATGCTATATTCTTGTCCACGTTCATGTCCACAGCTACTTCCATCTTCCAAGTGTGCTCCGCAAATACTACATCTTACATCATGTGCTATAACACCAATAGAAGTTGTAGCAAGTAAACCATTTTTTATTTCTTTTTTTGCTTGTTCATTTGGTATATTTATAGTAAAAACAAGCGCAGGTGTATTAGATAATGTATTACTTTCTTTATATTTTACGTTAATAATTCTACCAATAGTTTCACCATTTTCTTCATTATGATGTTTAATTACTGGTTTTCTATAAGGTTTTGTCCAAGAAGGTATACTGTTTTTTAAGCATTTAGGCATATATCTAGTAAAATTTCTTGTTGCATAAGGATAAGCATGTATACCTTCTACATCAACCATTAAAGAATCTGGTTCTATGGTTGCAAAACTATCATTTGTTTCATTAAAAAAACCTTCTGTAAAATTAACGTCAATAGCATTACGTGTAGCATTAAAATTATTATATCCAGCATATTCACGTATAATTATTGCCATTTATTTGCTATCTCTCCTTTCTTGAAAAATTTCACATGAACAATAAGCATTATATGGAGGTATATCATCTAAAGTAAATTTATTAGTATCTATAATAGTTTTATGATTTTTACTATCTTTTTCTGAATTAAACTTTATGTATACTTTAGCTATATGTAATTGATGGCAAGCTTTTACATAAGCATACCAATATGATTTAAGTACAATTGATTCTGATAGAAAACGAATTCTGTATTCTATTGCATCAAAAATAGCTATTTTTTCTTCATTAGACTTAGCTTCATTTTTAATTTTTTTATGTATATCTTTAAAAATATTGTTTAATGTTTTATTCATTTTATTAGTTAATTCACTAATAATTATTTTTTTATTTAAAAATATATTTGAATTTGAATCTTTTAAAGCTTTTAACATACCATTACTTGCTTCTGCTTGTATTCGATTAGCTAAGTCCTTTGATATACTATCTCTAGTTAATGCTAAAATAGTTGTGATATCGCTATTGTCTTGCTCACATATTTCATTACGTGCTACATGATATCTTTTATACACTGAAGCAAAATTTTTCTTATATTTTTCTATATTTTTTTTGGTTTTTTTTGATAAAGATTCTTTTATGTTAACAGAACTTGTGCCATGTTGATTGGTTGGAGATATTGTATTTTTAGCGGTTCCAGAAACTTTTTGTTCTTTATCCGGTCCACTAGTTCCTGTATTTGATGATACAGATGATGTAGTATTTTGTCCTAATTTAGCTTGAATAAGCTCCAATGCATTTTTCTGTTGAATCATATTGGCATATAATAAGCTTTCATCAACATTATCTGATCTAAGACCAATTTGCTGTCGCATTTCTGCAAATGAAATGCAATTACCTTGAAATTGATTTAATGCATGAGTTTCCATTTTGACTTTTGTTTCTAAATTAATTTCATTAAATTGGAAATGGACAATATCTTGTTTGTTATAAATAGGATTAAATCCACCTTCTAATAAAAGTTCATTAAACATAAAATTTTCTATAAAAATAGAAATAGTTCTTTGAATAAACTTTACAGTATTATGTACTTGTTCTTCCATACTATCTGCATCTTGTTTTGCTCCTCCACGTCCCATCATAGCTTCAGAAACATTTAATGCAGAAAAAACACGTTTTTCAAAATATGATAAATAACTACTTACATCAATTGCTTCTCCTTCTGCACCAATGGATTTAAAATCAGTTCTTTCATTTGTTATGATAATACCATCATTTTGCATTTTTTCAATTTCTGTTTTAGCATCATCAATTTCTTTATCTGTTGCCATCATTCCAGTTTCTGGTATACCAATTTTCATTTGATATATTGGTATAGCAAAACGATATATTAAATCTAATACGTTACCTTCTATTTTTCGTAATAATTTAATATCTTCTAATGCTGCAATTACATCTGGAGTGCCGAAGATGGATCCTCCGCCTTTATTTTTGTAAAAATGTATTACATCAGTACTTTTAAATGTTGTTGTATCACTTCCAGACTCTTGTTGATATTGTTGAACTGTCCCATTAGCATCTACTTTAATTTGTACAGTAGACGGATCTAATCTAAAATAACCACCAACAGGTTTTTTATCTAAAACACCTTGTGCTTGTATTCCACCAAGTTGATTGGTGTCTACACGAGATTTTACTAAAAAGGCATTAGAGTAATAAACTAAATCTGTAGCTATTTGTTGTAATAAAACATCTATTGGTATATTTGTTGTAAAACTCATCATTCTTAAACGTGATTCAATATACTCTGCTGCTGAATCATTTTCAGATACTATATTATATCCAGCTTTAAAGATTAATTGAGAATATTTTCTTAAAGCTATATTTAAATATGAATCAGATTCTATAGCATTTTTTATTTCTGATAAGTCATATTCTGGAGAAGCAAAATCACCAGATGAATCTCCTCCAGAAAATCCAACAGCTTTAACAACAAAATTTTTTAAATTAGCATTTGTTATTTGTTGTCCGCTACTAGTCTTTGTTTTATTAGATGTGGCAGGAGCTTCAACAATATTTTTTTTCTTTCTCCAAAACATTAATTTTGTTAAATCCATTAATTGCCACCTTTGTTTTCACTATTATTTTTATTTTTTATAGATTTTATAAAATAATCAGTAAGATTATTATTATCTTTTGATGTTATGTTATTTAAAACATCTTTTATTATATTAGTAGTTTCTTTTTTAGTATCTTCATTTTGTTTAAGAGCTTCTTCAGCTTTCTTTTTAGCATCAGCATTGTCTCCAACATATGTATCTCCAACAAACCATTCTGGATGTTCTTTTTGTAGCTTTGCAAAATCATCATATTTTTGCTGTTCATTACTAGAAGTTTCACTAGAAGATTTATTAGAAGATGATTCAGAAGAAGTGTTATTAGAAGTTGTTTCAACTGGTTTACTCATATCATTTTCTATATTATTTGTTTGTTTATTTAATTCTTCTATTTTCTTAGTTTTTGTAGAAACAAAAATATCTATGCCTTCTTTTAACATCTTTCCTTTAGCCTGAGCTTCGTTAGTTACTAATGAAAGAATTTCTCCAGTAACTAAAACAGAACTATCAAGATATTTGAACATATTATATAAAGATTGTTTATAGCTATTATCATATCTTTTTCTACTTTGTACTAATAAAGTATTAGAGCAATTATTTAAATAGGTTTCACTATCTCCATATTCTTCTGAATAATAACGTTCTCTTTCTTGTTCAGAAGCGTGCCAACTTCTTATATGATTTAATGTATTATCTACATTATGTGTTAATTTAAATAATCTAGTTTTTTGATCTCTTAATATTTGAGATCTAATAACATGATCTTTTAAATGTAATAGATTTTTATCATTTATATTAACAGCATTTCCGTCAAAATCTTTAATTAAGTTTTTAATATTCATTACTCCACATTCTTGTCCGATTGCTAACATTTTTTGAAAATATTGCTGAAGAACTATTTGCAATTTTTGTAAATAATATTCATTTAAATCCAATGTATCTCTTTTATAATCTTCCTGAGCGATTTGAATTAAGCTTTTAGGTTCAACAAAATTAATATCTATATTAGTTTTGTTTGGAAAAAAGTCAGGTAAATCTATTAACTCATTATTTGTAACTTCATAATCCTCAGTAAAATCTATATTATTATCATTGTTAATATTATTATTTTCATTATTATTATTAGAATCATCATTTATATCATTTTGTTCTTCGTTAGTACTATTATCTATTATTTCATCTGGCGGAGTTATGTTTGGAACTTTAATATCGTTATCTGTTTCATTATTTGTATCATCAGGAGTATCAGAATCATTATCTTCTTCGTTATTATTATTATCTTTATTAAAATGATATTCTTGTAATTCTATTAATTTATCAATAGAATCTTTTATAAATGCTAAACCATCTGGTAAAAAATCTATTAATGATTTTAATTCATTTAAATCATCAATTATATTAGTTTTATTTTCTACAATTGGTGTATTTTTTATTAAATCAGGTGTTTTATCGTAAAAAATACCCGAAGATTCATAATGACGTTCTAATTCTGTTTTTGGTACATATAAAAGATTATTTTTATTTAAATCAGTCATTTTTATCTCCTTATAAAAAAATAACGCTAAAGCGGAGGGGAACTTTAGCGTTTAATCTATATAGAACAGGCGGGAGAGTAACCTGTATCTATTAATTTTGTCTACCAAAGCGATCTGCCCTTAAAACCTATACCGGTTCTATTTCCCCATTTAGCAGTCTTATATCGTTGTGAATTACTATTTATCTTAGGAGCTTTTGTCCAATAAGGTTTATCTCCTGGTAAATCATCATCATCATTTTTATTATGCGTATTATAATTTTTCCAAGGATTTTTAATAGGTTGTGAAATACTTTTGAAAGCATTTTTTACTCTATTAGCCCCTAAAGACGCTACACTATGTTTAATTTTGGTAGTAAATTTAGGTTTTTTTATTAAAGAAGATAATTGAGGAAACTCTAAAACAAAACCTAAATGTGCTAGTCCAAGAGCATCTACATAATGCTCGTTTTTTGAACTATATATAGGTATACCAGATTGAGATACTCTTTCTACTGCATAATCGACTAATTGTTTATGTAAAATTATATCAAATGGAGATAATACAATACGTTCTCTGTCAAAAGATACAGACAATTGATTTACCATAAAAGGCTTCATTGGTTCTTTTGTTTTTTCTTTTGTAACAGGATCTATTATTTCTATTGTATTTTTAAATTGCCATCCTTTAACTTTATTTTTTAATCCAGAGGAAGGATGTTCATCTCCATATATATGTAATCTTTCTAATTGATAATCCGAATTGTTATTATCCATAAGTTTTTTATCTTATGCTCTGGAACTTTCGTTCATTTTCATCGATCGGTCGTTTCCGATCCAGTCTAGCATATATTTTTACCTTATTATTTCAACTGTAAGGTAGCGGACTCTCGTGGAAATATTATTTCAATTTCTATGCGTTACGGTACTTATAAAATTATAAGTTACCTCGGTATTAGCATTTTAAAGCTTTTACCGATTTAGCCCGTTGATAATCTAATAAATTTAACAGTATCTTTATTAGACGGCAAATATTTTACCATATCCTCTATCAACATAAATCCAACTAGGTTTATAAATATCATTTAATTCTATTATCATTTTTACAGCATTATCTAAAGTGTATTCTCCTCTAGGCACCTCTATACGTTTTATTACCTTAAATTTTCTTATATCTACATCAAAATCTAAAATAATTATAGAACTAGAAGCTTGATATTTATCAAAATCGACTCCCATACATCTAAATGGATTATATGGCGGTAAATTATTTCTATCATATATGTATTCATCTGGATAATTTCCTCCAGATAATTCTATTTTTCTTTTATCATTTTCTGTTAATTTGTCATATGTATAATACTTAAAAGTTAAAGCTTTATCTAGTTTGTTTTTATCAAAAACACCTGCTTCTTCAGTTCCAAATATAGCAAGTATTTCGTGATCATATTGAGATTGAGTTAGTTCTGCTCTAAATTGATCCTCCATCTGTTGATTCCAGTTAGGATTATGCATAGATGGATGATAATGATGTGAATATCCGAAAGATTTATCGGTACACATTCTGTAAAAAGTACCACGTTTACCAGTCGGAGTAGAACTTGCAGTTATACCAATATCAGAACGTTCCCCAGCAATCATAGCAACAGTAGAAAAATCATTTTCTGCCATATAATCTATTTCGTCTAAGAATATCCAATCTGCTCTTTGTCCTCGTATTGATGCTGCTCCTTGTCCAGAAGAAGCTCCAGTAGTAAAGCCCATTATAGTGGAGCCATTTTTAAATTCTATCATATATGGGCTATTCTTCATTCTGACAACATCATTTTTAATTAAAGGACTATCTTGAATGATTTCTCTCATTCTCATAAAAATCAAATTAACTTGATTTTCGTATGGAGTAACATAAAGGATTCTAAAGTTTTTATTAGTACATACTTTATGAAGTCCTTCTACTATCATTGTCTCTGTTTTTCCAGTATTATGCGTAATAATATCATTTGCAATAAAATTATGCGTATTAGAGACTGTTAAATCATAGGTATCAAAATCTCCAATATACTTTATAGATTTTATTTCTTGCCATTCAATATCGCCATCTATTAATAATGATAAATCTTGCATATCTAAATATTTAGCTATTAGTTTGGCTCTCTGTTTTTGTAACTTATACTTTTCTAATCTTAGTCTACTATTTTGTCTAGTAGTATCTTCCCATAATCTAACTAAATCTGCTTTTGTTACTTGTTTAGACTTCATCGTTGATATTATTTCTTTGTTAATAACCTTTGGCATAAAACTGTCTAAATCTAGTTTTTTGTTCACATCATCAACGACTTTTTGTAATGCTTTTTCTTTTCCATAGATACCAATTTCCTGTGCAAATATATTAATAGATTTTTTATCATATATTCCTAAATTCCAAGCTTTTTGTGTTTTTTTTGAAATATTACTTTTTATTCCAAATCTTAATAGTAGATGGCTAATTTCTCTAATTAGTATTTCAGAATTAGAAGCATATCCTATTTCACATAACCATTTTTGATTGCGATAAGAAGACGATGCCCAACCATCTGTAGCAAAGAGCCTAGATAAAAATAGTGCAATCTGTCCTTTTTTTAACTGAAAAATTTTTTTAGGAATTATCTTGTTATCTGCATTACGATTGTAAACATCATATTGTATTAATAGATTTTTTACTTTGTTTGGATAAGTACGGTTATACCTAAACTTATTTTTTCTAATAATAAAATCATATTGTCTTTTACTAGAAGGGTATTGAAATAATTCACAATCATAATTCTTAACAATTTGTTCCATTTCTAAATGTTGAGCGCTATTGGGGATCTGAGTAAAACGTATATTTTTGTTTTTACAATTACCATCTCCTATCATATAAGCTAGTAATTTAATATCGTTTATATCTATAGATTCATTCCCAAAAAAGTCCAACTTACTTGGCGTAGCCAACATTTCGCCAACTTGTAAGTTTTTTAATTCTTTCCATCCTTCCGCTGTAAAAAACGGATGATTATCTGTAGCATCAATTTGCTTACCGCCTTTTAAAGTCAAACGATAAACTGATTTTTTACCATTAAAAGAAATAGGACAATCATTTTCTATTTGTATTTTATACTCGTTATTCATAGTTGCAACAGATGTTTTTCCTATGGAATATAAAGACTCTATAGAGTTCATTTCTCCTGTTATAGGATTAAAAATTTTAATCCATCCAGGAAGACAACGTCTTCCACATTGATATACTTTACGAACACTTCGATCTCTAAGCATTTCTGCTTGATAATCTCTAGCTTCCCAAGGTCCTATTTTTTTTGTTTTAGGATCAGATATTTTAATAAATGTTCTTGCCCATAAAACTGGATCATTTTTTATTTGTTTTAATTTTTCTATTTCTACTGGTGTAAGTTTTGCTATATAAAATCACCCTCTTACAATTTTAATATTGATCTTCTAATGTAATATATGTATTTGAGGGAATTCCTCTTAAGCGATTTAAGGTAGTAGATGTAACATAAATTATTTTAGATCCATTAGTAAACAATATCTCAAAAGGATTAAATTGATAAACATGATTAATTAATGAAGTATTATTTTTTAGAAATCTATTAGTTCTTTTCATTATATTTTTTATATCAAGAAAGGTATGCAATTTAAAGACTATAAGAGAATTATTTTTATTAAATGCTTCATATAAAGATTTTATTATTAACGCTTCTGTTTTTCCTTGCTGTCTTTTTTTATCTGAAACATATGTATCATAAGAATATGTCTCTAAAAAAATATGTTGGTATTCATTTTTTGGAATCCATTTTTTATTTTTATCATCTCTTATGTTATTTTTAGCCCATATTGTAATTCTATTTTTACTATTTTTTTTAAAATAAGATACTATTTCCATAAAACTCTCCTTTTATTTTAAAACGGATTACTATATAGTTGAGCATTAGTTTTTTGTCCTTTAGTATCAGCAGCGTCTAATACTGCATTACCCATTCCTAATACCATACCAGCACCAACAACATGTCCACTATAAGCATGTACATAATCACGAATACCTGGACCATTTTGTGCTTCTTGTTGTAATATACGTGAAACATCATCTATATTTTTTACATTATCGCCAAAAGTACTATAAATATCATTAATCTGTTTAGTCTTATCTACCTCTGATAGATCAGCATTGTCTTGTATAGCTTTTATTTTTGCCTTAGTTCCATTAAGTCTATTAGCTAAGCGTTTGCCCATGTAACTAGAAGCTCTATTATCACTACCGCTCATTGCAGCAAAATCGTTAGCAGATATAGGACCAGATTGGAGTGGTTGCGTAGTATTTGAAGTTGATTGTTTATATTCTTTAGCCCCATTTACAAAATTTTTCCGTTTATTGTCTACTGATTCTTCTGATGGTCCTATGACATTTTTTCTAATATGTCCAAAACCACTAGTATCTGGTTTTGAGATAGGGGCTTCTTCTATAGTATGATAAACATTACGATATTTTGCGAAATCATCCCATGAAGCACTACGTCTTTCTTTAGTGAGAAAGTTACTATAATCACCTTTATCAAATGAGTTTAATATAGTTTTTCGTTCTGAAGGTTTATATTCAGATCTATCTAATACGTATTTTAATGCTTTTCTTTGATGTTGAGGGTTTTTTATGTCTAATTTACTAACGTATTTTTTAAATTTATTAGGATTAAATTTAGGCAATTTATGTCACCTACCTACTATCTCATCATATATTTAGCTTCATTGCCTAGCATAGCTTGTTGAATATTATATTTACTACGTTGAGCAATAGCCATTCCTGCTTGTCTCATTGTGTATGTCTGTTCGGTATCATTAAATTTTGCATTTTGAAAAGCTTGTTGTTTTTGCATAGCTCCTAATTGTCTTGAATATTGTCCATATGCTTGATATGCATCAACGGCTAATCCAGGGATTTCTTTAGCCATAGAATAAGCTAGATATGGAACAAATCCAACAGTAGAAGCTAGTGCTGCATCAAAAACAGCACTAGCAGTTGCCTTAGCAAAACCAGCACCTTCTTCTCTTTCTGTTTGATATGTGTCTAATGCTGATATACCTGAAAATGCAACATTTAAAGAAGTCATTTTATTAGATAAAATTGTTTTAGCTAAATTACCAACTGGTATAATCGCCATATTAAATCACCTTCTATCTGTTATTATGTAAAGCAAATACTAAATCTCCTGTTGCTCCACCAAAATCTATTTTATTTGATTTTGTATTTTGAAAAACAGGAGTGGCAGTAGTTATGTTAGTATCTGTTGATCCCATATTTTTAAAAGAATTAGAATTATTAAAATTAGCCACCATTCCAAATAATGCAGTTCCTGCTAGAGCAACTTTGCCTCTACCTGTTAATTTTAGTTTACCAGCTCTATGCTCTAATTGATTTTTAGTAGCATTATATACAGTTTCTTCTGGTGTATATTTTGCTAAACTAGAAGAAAAATTATATAAACCCTTTACTGTTTTTCCTATAGGATTACGCCAATCGTCATATTTTAAGGAATTTAATACATTTTTTCCACCATAGTATCCTAAATTTACGCTTAATTTTCCTAATCCAGAAGTTAATCCTATTGCTCCTCGTCCAAGAATACCTGCGGTACCTAAGCTTAATTTTCCAATTGTTTTTCCTGTTTTCCAAGCGAGTTTACCTGTATTTTTAGCTAAAAAACCTACTCCAGATAAAGTAGCATCACCAATTCTACTACCTATACCATCGTGTACAGTTCTTATATTTTCCATAATTAATCATCCATTAAAGAAGATCCAACATATCCAGCTCCAGCAATTCCTGCTCCAATTCCACCTACAACAGCAGCGTCAAGAGCAATTTGCTCATATTTTATACCTTTTTTGTTTGCACCAGCATATCTATATCTTTTTGCAGCCATATTTTTAATATAAGCTCCTTCAGCAGTTGCCGCTTTATGAAGTTCTCCATATACATTTTTGCCCAATGTCATTACATTAGCTAATGAATCTTGAAGTCCTGCATTCCCGATATCTATAGTATTAATAGCTTCAGAAATAGTATTGCTTCCCTTAACTCCCATTTCACTTAATGTTCCTGAAACTATAACATTTTGTTTATTTAAAAAATCCTTTCCAAAAGCTCCTAATGCCGGAATAGGATTATAAGGTTTTCCCATAACAATCTTCCTTTCTATATATTGTATTAGATAAACGGTATTCCCATTAAATCAAACTTACCATCACTATCTCTATATAAACCGCCTCCAGAAGCTAATCGTCCAGCAGATGATAAACCACTATATCCTAATAAAGTAGAACCAGCTACATGAGTTCCTATTTTACTTTTATCGAATGATCCATTTGAATTCAGATAAGACATATGGAATCTATTATTTAAAGATAAATTACTCATATAACCATCTTTATCTATAGAAATTTCTTCATTTTTGTCATTATAATATTTATTGTCTTTTTTAGTAATTCCAGCTCGTTTTAAATATCTTTCATTCATATCAGAAGCTTTAACCTTATTGTGAGCGAATCTTAAGTTTTTAATCCCTTCTTGAACAATTTCTCTTGGCGATGTAGTAATTTGGTTAATAGTTTTATTACTATGTAGCATTTGTCCTACTATTTCTCCAGCTAAAGACATACAATCATCTCCTTTTATTTTGTATTATAATTATTACCTAATTTAGCAGAAGCGTATAAGTTGTCAATATAAGTAATTGCTTTTTCTCTTATTTGTTCCATACAACAGTCTCTTCTAGCTTGAATAAAAGAACCTTTATTTTTTATTTCTTTTAAAGAATAATAACGTTCTATAGAGTCGTTAGACTCATTTGCTATAAAAATACAACCATTTTTAAAATAAGCTGTAATTGTTGTGTCATAAGGAGTTTCTTCTGTTTTGATATCAATTATGAAGTTATTTATTGCCTTATCAAAATCATTATCAATTCCTAATAAGTGTTTATCGTAATATTCTTGATTTATAATTTTTTCTTCATTATTATCATATTTTATTTTGTATGTAGAATTATTTAATTTAATAATTTCTTTAATCAGTCTAGTTTCTATATATTCCATATGATTTTATTTTCCTCTTTTACATTGATTTTGTATTATCGCATGTTATAGGCGAATTATTATATATAAATGGATTTTTCCATTCAGTATATTCATTAGGAATTTTTTGAGGAATATTATGTATATATGGACTATAGTCATAATGATTTTGTTTTTCTAATAAAATTTCTTTAAAAAAATCTATTATGTCTTTTTTGTCTCCTTTAATATGTATTTTGTCTATTATAGTGTTTTTAAAAGAAATTTTATCTATTAATACTTCCATTCAACAATGCCCTTCTTTTATATTTTATCTATTAAACGATTTATTTCTTTTATTACTTTTCCGTCAGCTGCATCTATAATAGCTAAATATGCCATTATTTTAGATACTTCAGATGCATTTGCGGTAACTAATTTTTCTTTTAATTTTATTTTTGTTTCTTCTCTTTTTTGAGTAAGAGTAGTTGTAATAAAAATTTTAGCTATTTCTTTTAATATATTCATAAATTCCCCTTTTAAAATAATGGTATATTTTTTACAAAAGCACGTTCTTCTAATACTTTTAATTTTGCTCTCATGTAGATTAGTTGTTCATATAAAAGCTCGTAACTACACTTAGGTGTAAAAGATAATGTTCCAACCTTATATGCTTCTAGCATTCTTTCTAAACCTTCAGTTCTATTTCTGTCTTGGTAATATTCTGCTTTAAATCTTTCTTTATAGTCATTACTTAACATCAAATCAATGGTATCTTTTTAATTCTATATTCTTTAATCTTGTATCTCTCAATTTCATAACTATTTATCTCCTTTAAAACCATTTGCAGATTGAAGTAAAAACCCTAAATATTCCCAAATTTTATTTTTAATACGTTTAATACAACATTGTTTACCAATTTCCATATCGAAATTTTTTGCATTTACACATGTAGAAGCATCAGTAATAATGAATCCATTTTTACATATAGTCTGTGTTACAGTTGTTTTATCGCCCATTTTTATTGTTTTAATTTCTTCAATAAAGCTATCTACGTCATTTTGAGTGATTTTATCTTCTTCTTCTAATTGTAAATATTGTTTTTCAAATTCTTTTTTGGGGCACCAAGATATATATTTGTCTTTGTTTTGATAATAAATTTTATATCCATCTGCTCCTATTTCATATTTACCGTATTTTTTCCATGATTTACATGGTTCTGCTTTGATAAGCTTGACGCTGATGTATGTTTTCATCGACTATTCTCCTTTAACAGTATAATTTTCCCATTTTTTATAAACATCTACATAAGTTTCGTTTTCATTGCCGTTATGAGTTATTTCGTAGTACATACCATCGCTAACTGTAGTGCTTACAAGAGCTTTCCAATTTTGTAATGTCTTACTAAACCAAACTACATAAACATCATTCATTGTGATTTGTTTATTATCTGTTTTATCGACATGACTATTAAAATACTCCATTACTATTTTTTTTGCTTGTTCTTGCATTGTTATTTCTCCTTCTTTTTTATTTCTTTTTTTAGATATATATATGTCATTTACATTTACTATTTCTATATCATTTATGTCATTATTAATACTTATTTTTCTTGTTTTTGCTTGTACCACTATATAATCACCTTAATTTTATATATTTTAACTATTAACAGTTAATGTAGATAATATTTCGGACATAGATTGTTGATTTTCTTGATTATTATTTTTATTATCTTTTCGTGTTAGCATCATTAATTGATAAGCTTCATTTCTTTTCTTTGATATTCTTTCATAAGCTTCCCATGCTTTAGACACTGTAGGTTGTTTTATTTCATCGCCTAATTCTGTTATACCAGTTGTTATTTCTATTACTGGAGTACCTTCTTTGGCTATTAATGCCCTACATCTTTCTAACATTATGTCATAGCCTATTATTTCATTTAATAAAGTTCGATCAGTAAAAGAAGTGCTATCTATATCTATGTCTTGAGCATAGCTACAAGCACTTTTTTCTATCATCGCAGTCTCTAAAGGACAATATTCTCCCTCTGGAGCTAAATCATATGCTAATAATTTACAAGTGTCAGAATATGGACATTGTCTAGATTTGCAAATCAAAGGGATTTTAGCATACATTCCGGTCTTAGTTGATAACATAGCCATAGCTGCTTTTTTTGCTTCTAATCCTTTATTACTATAACCCCATATATTATTATCTTTTATTAATTGCTTTTCTAATTCTTTTCTATTGTCCACATCTTTTATTTGTTCTACATCATTTACAGCCATATACACTCCTCTAGTTATCTTTTATAAATATTTCATCAAACTTAAATTCGTATGCAATATAATCTTCTTCAGATACAAATGTTTCTTTATATACATTTATTCCATTTATTTTATATTTATCATTTTCAATTGTCTTTATTTCATCTATGTATTTAGGAATTTCTAAAACTCCTGTTCTATAGATTATTACTGGATTAGCATTAATGTCCTTTTTTCTTTCTACAGTAAAACGACCATTTAATTCTATTTCATTATTGATTTTTAAATTAGACATATTATTTACCCTCCTTTAACAATTTATTACGCATTTTTTATCTGTAATAACAAAAAACCTAGTCAAGTATTTTAATTGATACTCAACTAGGTTTTTATTTTTATTTCATATTAAAATGGTAGGAAATCATATATAGTTTTAATTTTTATAAAATTTTTCTGAGGGTACCAGGTCTTATATGAAAATTTTTGATGTGAGAATTCTAGCCCCCGGGGTAGGTTCTCGTGTTGAAAATTTAATGAAAAAAGAAAGGAGATGGTACCCTTGGAAAAATTCATATGGATATTTAGAAAACCAATTGCCATTGGAATTTTTATTAGCTCACTTATTATTGGAACATCAATAGCTATAAAAATTTTGATGATAGATCGTATCGAAATAGCAACTAATGCTATAAAGATATGGTTTAAGTAATTGGTATAGGGCGATGCTACAACATTGCCCTTTTTCTAATTATCCACATAAATATTATAACATATTAATAATTATATCATACTAAATGATATAAAGAAAGAGGAGATTTATTATGAAAAGAATTGTTAATTTTATTAAAACTATTACTTTATTAATTATTATGTACGCATATGCGTATTTTTTAGTTGTTAAATTGTGCTACAACCCTAAATATAAAAAAGTCAGAATACCTAAAATATTAATCATTAGATATAAAAACAAAGCGTTTGGCGGAGAAACATCTGGGAGAGAAATAATATATCTAAATTTTTACAAAAATACAGATTTAAATATTCTCAAAAATAATATCTATCATGAATTTAGACATATGTGGCAAAGAGCATATCTGCCAGATGATTTTTTATGGTGGACATTATTTCATTACGATATTTATAAAAATGCAGATATTTATTATTATTCTACCATAGAAATGGACGCTAGGCGTTTCGCTAATTCTTTAGGGAAAAAAGATGATGATATTATCTTTAAATTATTACCTACTTGTGATCTTGATATTGCTTACAACGAAGGTCGGCTTTTATCTCTTCAAGCGTCTGTGTATTCTTATTTGCAAGCTCATGGAGATGATCTAAGTTGACTTCTCTCTCAATTATAGTACCTGGAGGAATATCTTCTACATGTCTTATAGGTATAAGATAATTTAATATTTTATTTAAAATTTTGTCAAGCATAATAAGACCTCTTTTCTTAATAGCATTTATCTTAAGTATATATCTATTAAGAGAAGAGGTCAATTTATTAAAAGAAAGAGGTTATTTTATTATGAAAAATTTAAAAGTTATCGCTATGGTTATCGTTATGGTTATTGTTGTTTTAAGTGGTTGCAAAATTGCCAATATTAATTCTGAAGGATCTAAAGAAGAAATGCTACAAAATCATTATATAAACATTCTTTCTATATTAGAGAGTAGCTATTACAATACAGACAGAATGATTAATAATAAAGAGATTCAGTCTATAACAAAAGTTATTGTTGATTGTAAATCAAAATTGAAAAATAAAAATATTGAAACTCCAACCATAATCATCGTAGAAGGAGAATGTCCAGATTTAACATATAAAAGTATAAAACATTACAAAGAATATTATGTTAATTTTAATACAGGTAGTAATTGTGTTAGCTTTGATAAAGAAACTAATACAATTACTGTATATATGTCAAATGGTGTTGCTGACGGATTTGATGTAGTTGTTGGCATATCTAATTCAATAGATAAATTAATAAAATAATCACAATGTTCGTATCTTTTAATGAAAGGAGGTGATTCCAATGCACAATAAAAGATACGATAGAATGAAAGCCATTCTATTTGTAGTATTAATCCTAATACTGCTATGGAATGGCTTTTCTTCTAGTCATTTTAAATTCAGTATAAGTGTTGTCCCACCAGCATTTACTATTGAATTTGATAATGACAAATGCAACTGTAATTGTTGCTGGAAGAGAGAGGAGTAATCCTCTCCTTCTATCGTATATATTTATATTCTAAGCTAAGTTAGGTTAAAAATCAATCAGAAAGAAAGAGGTTTTTTATTATGTTAAAAGTATTAATTAATATTATCTATTTTATTTTATATAGACTAAAAAAGTCTCCATCTATTGGAGAAGTAATTGCTGACATTGTATATAGTGACAGATATGATGATATAAATAAAATATATCATCATATATCAAAAATATTTTGCATGAAATATAAATTATCTCATGTACCTAAACTTATTATAGAAGACATGGATACATGTATTGATGGTCAATATGATCATAATACATGCAAAATATATTTAAATAAACATAATGCTAGTTTAGATAGTATTATGGGAAAAACAGCTGTTTGCTTAACTATATTGCATGAATATCGTCATCATTGGCAATATCATAATTTAAAAGAAGAATATATGTGGTGGATTAACCATAAAGGAATATATTCTAAATTGTACAACGTTTGCCCTATTGAAATAGATGCTAATAGATTTAGTAGATCAATAGGAGAAGATGATGATAAAATAATTTTTGAATCATTACCATTAAAATTATTCAAAAATTATTATAATTCAAAAGATTTAGATGAAGAAATTAAAACAGAATATGCTATTCGTAAAGCAATATATGCTTTAAATAAAAAATAGAAAGGTGTATCTATAAATGTTAAATAATAATATCTTTAAAAAATTATCAAAACATCTTTTAAATAATCTTTGCAAAATATATAATTTACCGCCTATAAATATATGTTTTGATAAAACACAGTTATATCTTAATGATAATGATACGTATGACGATTTTTATGGACAATTAGACGTTAATAATAAAAGAATTATAATTAATGAAGATAAAAATCCATTATTTTATGACAATATAGTTTATCATGAATTTCGTCATTATTGGCAATTAAATTCTAAAAAGTATAATAAACTTTATTGTTGGTGGTTATCAAAAGAGAATGCTCAGTTTTATAAAAAAGCATATAACACACCATTGTGTAATATTGAAGAAGACGCTAGAGCATTTGCAAAAAGTCAAGGCAAAAAAAATAGAGAAGACTTATTATTAGAATATGATATTGAAACTCTTATTTATTTAAAAGAGAATCAAAATCAATACCTATTAGCTCTTCAACGTTTGGAATACAACGTAAATAAATAGGATATTCTACAAGAATATTTCGAATGACTTCTAAAAAATTTTCGGGAGTCATTTGCTTTTTTAATTCTAATAATCCTTCTATTCTTGCTTCTATTGTAAGATCACTTACTGAGTCGTGATTACAATTTTTATAGTCTGATTTTCTAGAAGGTAAAGGATTTAAATTATCCATATTATCGACCTCCATTGTTACATTATTATGTCTATTTCTATTATACAGTAATTAATAAATATGGTCAAAAATTTTGAATATATGGTTGAAACACCTTAAGAAAATAAAAAAGAACCTCATCCGCATATGAGGTTCTTTTTGTTATGTCCGAAAGGAGATGATTCCAATGGACATAGTAAGATTGATAGAACTTTTTGTTTTATTTGTCTTTACTATTTTTACAATGGTATGTTTAATCATGCTATTAATAATAGTAAACAATACAACAAAACATAATAAGTTCAACCATCTTGAAGTTAAAGTTGAATTAACTAAATTGTTATTTCACATAACTTTAAAGAAATAGAATTTACTATGTGTAGAGGAGTAGTGTCTATCTCACTGCTTCTCTATATGTTCTATTAATATTATAAAACGGAAAAAAGCGGTAGTCAAGAAAATTTATATTTCAAAGAAAGAGGTTATATTATGAAAAACATTAATGAAACAAAAACTATTAACAACACTAGTGAAGGAGATGCTGCTACTATGAAAAATTTATATGTATTTAACAATCAACATTATTTTGAAAAGAACAGTGCTATATTCTTAAAAAGAGGAGATAAAAGCTATAATATCTTAGAAATTACAGCTGATTTTAAAAACAATAACAAAGAAAACAAAATGTTATTAGGACATTTCTCTTGTCGTATAGTGTCTCAGGCATGGAATAGAATGAGTCACAATTTACGTATTCAAAATGAATATGTAATAACTCAATTTGGAGATGCAACTTGGAATAAAAAGAAAACAGATACTAATATTGGTGGTTGGGATATAGTTAATCGCAAAATGAATCATGTAAAAAGATTCACTTTTGACGAAATACAGTTAAAAATAGTAGGAAAAAATAGTGCTATTCAAATGATGAATGCCCACGCTATTTTGATTTATGGTGCTGGTACTGCAAATATGAGAATAGTTTTGCATACTTCTAAAGATGGTAATGAATATTTCATTAGAATTGATGATCGTCCTGCATATAAAACTTTATCTGTAATGAAGGCAAAATATTTTGTTGATGAAAACAACAAATATAAATTAGGTATATTAGTGTATCCATTAGGTAAATCTTTAGTAAAAGATGAAAATGGCGAAACTATTGGTTTTCAATCTTCATCTGCTTCTCAGATGAAAGCATATACTCTTACTATTCCAGAAGCAAGTAATGTTAAAAGACTAAAAGAAAGATTTTATGAAGATACTAATGGAACATATAAAAGTATCTTTAATCAAAGAAAAGAATTATCTCTTAAAAAGATAGCTGGCCTCGCAAATAGATTATCATTAGCTAAACCATCTACTGGATTATGGGATAGTAAAAAATTCCATTTAAAAGCAGTTGCTATTTATATGGGGAAATTTGCTGACAAAGAAGGTAACGAATGGATGGACGGTGAGCATTTAGGTGCTGCTGAATCTTTAGCTCAAGCTATTAATGCTGAACAACCAAATAAGTATGCTGTTACTTCTGATAGTTTAATAGGTGTACATGCACAGAATAGACCTTTTGCTGGGTTTAAAACAAAAGCTAGATTTGTTCAGGCAAAAGAAATAAAATATCTAGTAAAAAATATGGAAAAAGAAATAGTAGTTTTATATAAAGATAAAATTACTGAAGATATTCAAGATAATTTTGATTTAGGAGTTAAATACGGAGAAGGTATTTATGCTGATAAAATTATTATTGTTTGTGACAAAGACTATGATCCATTTGATAATGATAATATTATCGATGCTTTTGTTGATTTAAATGGTCTTAAGATTTCTTGGGATCTAAAAACGGATTCCAATTGGCACATATTAAAATTTAGTCATGCAGATAAATTAGCTGATGATGGAGGAAAAACATCTAATCAATTAATTCAAAGTATGATTACGGCAGATGCTGAAGGAACTATTGCATGGTTAACTGATAAATTAGTTCAACAAGAAGTGTCTAGACGTAATTCTATTGATGATTCAAAGGTGAAAAATATATCTGGAGATTCTTTTAATAATTTATCATTAGATGTTGCAACAATAGCAATGCAGATTGCTCCTAATTATGTAAAAACAAAAGATCAGTATTTATTTAGATCTTTTGCAGATAACTTTATTAAAGGCTCTGTCAATAGAGTATCTAATTGTACTGTACCTTTATCTGGTGCTTATTTAATGGTTTCTCCTGATATAGCTACATTTTATAATGATCTTAAAATCTTAGGCATTGTTGAAGAAAATGGTAAAAAATATGTTGAAGTTCTTTGTCCACATGCTGAAAGATTGGGTATTAAATATTTTGTATGTATTAAATATCCTAAAATGCACACACAGGAATTTATGTTATGCAAAGTAGTATCTATTGAAGAATACTGTAATAGAGTTGATAAATTAAATTTACCTTTAATAGAAAAAGAATTTATTAAAACTAATGCATGTCATTCTTCAGAAGGTATATTAGTAATTCCTTCTATTGAATTGCTAAAAAACCAGATGGCGGGATTAGATTTTGATAGTGATTCTGCTCAATGCTTCTATGATAAATTTGTAGTAGATACTATTAGTAAGTTGGATATGTTAGCTGTTAAAATTGAAGCTCCAACAAATACTATGTCTAAACATATGTATTCTTCTACACTCGGTATGGGTATGCTTGCTAAATATGCTATGAATGAAGACATGAAAAATGTAGGACAAGTAACTGTAATGAATGAAGTTTTCATCGAGTTATACCGTCTACTAAAAGATGGAAGCGAAGTAGAAAGAAAAATGGCCTTAAATAAGTTTAATGAAATTTTCTTTGTTGATGATGAAATTGCTTCTCGTACAGAAAAGAATTTCGAAGATTTTGATGGAGTGTATATTCCAATTAAAACTTCTAAAGAAGGATTAAAATATGTTACTGTGTCTATTAAATATGCAGAAGATGTTGTCTATGCAGCTCGTAGAATGAAATTAACAAGAGATAATGTCCTTAAAGCATTGTACGCATTACAATCTATTGAACGCATGTATCAGGAGCTGACCATTGATGCGGTTAAAAATGCTTATGATTTTACAATTCCATATGAAGTATCTCCGTATGCAAAATTAAAAAGTCGTCAAGAAATTGTCTTTGGAATAAAATGGGATCTTTCAAGTAATCAGGCTTTTGAAGATTTTTATAAGGCTATAATGATAGCTAATACAGCATTTTCAGACAAAGATAAAATATTCGATGAACAATTAATATTTGATAGTGTTCAATTTGCAAGATTAGAAGGCTTAATTGAAATTAAAGAAACAATTAAAAAGATTACTTCTATGAAGCAAGAAGTTGATCCTTTAGTAATTAATTTAATATCATCAGCTTTATCAGATCCTGTTAAAAAAGAAGTGTCTGATGCGATTTATTCTCAAAGAAAAATATTTGGAGATATAAACAACCTTAAAATAAAAGAATTAAATTCAATTAAAGATGATGATTCTTCTTCAAAACAATTTATTAATGACAAATACAATGAATTGTTTAAAGTATTGGCTAATAATATTCGTATTATCTTTAAAGAAGCAAATATTATTGATAATGACGATAAAATGTCATGTTTATTTGCTGCTGTTGCTAAAGAGAATATAGAAAATGGCGAAATAAACTTTGATGCTAGTGCTACTAACTATATTGCAAAACTTTTACCAGAAGAATATATTTTATTCATTTTAGATCATTATACAGAAACATTTATGACTAAAGATAAAGTATTGTCTTATGAAAATTGTAAAGATGGAGATAAAATAATATTTACTAATGGAATTGGTGTTAACAAAGAAGGAGGTAAAGTTATTACAGATGCATCTTTAAATGGTGAATTTATTTTTAGAAAAGAATTAATCATTAAAAGATGTTATAAAAATAAAGTTATTCATAGCTTCTCTAATAAAAATCTAAATTATTATGGAGATATTAAAAATAGCTTTAAAACAAAATATTCATATGACAAAGTAATTGGTGAAAAAGTATGGATAGAAAAGCCTATTAAAGACTTTATTCAAATTCCAGAAGTAGATCTTAGTCAAAGATTATTTATTACTAATGATTATAAAAGTGATTCTGAAAATGTTCTTCAGTCAGATATTGATGAATTATGTGTTTCTGCTGAAGTTATGTTATCAGCTTCTGGTAAAACTGGTAATGGTACAATTAATTCCATTATCGATAAAACAGGTAGAGCTACTAGAATAGGCCGTATTAAAGTTTCTAATAGTAAATTAGAACGTAAACTTTATCATAATTTCAGAGGAACTATTTCTCTTACAGTGTCTGGCTCAGTCAAAAACGGAGGTAAAAGAAATGCTCATATTTGTGTAGGTATTTTGTCCAACGTTAAAGAAGCAAGCCAAGAAGAAATAAAATTTGTTCAAGAAAACAATATTCAGATAGATAGTAATGTTACAGAAAGTAAGGTAGAGGTTAAATCTAAACTATTGCAGTCTATGGAAAATAAACTAAATAATCAGAATATTGTCAACGAGAAGAATAAAAATGTGAAAAAAGAAACAATAAGCTATCCATCAACTTTAATGAAAAAAATGATGGATAGCTTATTAGAAAAAGAAAAGCCACAAGCAAAAGAAAGTACTTTATTAAAAGATCTTAAATCTGCTTGTGGTTCTCTTTTTAATGATTAAGTTCTAACACAACTTAAACAATTGAGCGGCTCTTTATGAGTCGCTCTTTAATTCTAATACTTTTTAATTCTAACGCTTTTTGGTTAAAAAATCAAGATTAAAGAAAGAGGTAATTTACTATGTTAAATATTAATACAATTTTAAATAATAAAGTTATGGAAGTTTTAGGTGGAAATAAAGAGTTAACTAATAAAGTCATGAATACAGTATTTAATACTATGTATGAACAGGCAAAAATTGCAAAACAAGCAATTCAAGTAAAAGATTATAAATTAACTATATATCCTGTAAATAATAATAAGGTTGCTAATATAAATAAAAATAAAGTTAAAAATACTACTAAAAATTCTATTCGCAGAATAGCTATTATTGGCCCTAACGACAAAGCATTAAAAGAATGCGTATCATTACAAGAACGTATGTATAATTACGTAAAAAATGTTATTAAACATTATGGCCAAGCACAATTTGTTACTTGTCCTGATATTAATTACATGGATTTAGAATGTATCATTGCAGCTGCTTGTGATAGAGTCAATAAAGAGAATAATAAAATGGTTGCTAAAATAATAAATTATATTGGTATAAAAGATGATAAAAGACATCATAGTGCATCAGTTCTTACTTTAAAAGCACATAAACCAATATATAATGCTATTAATTGTGCTGATGAAGTTATATTATTAGCTAATAAAAATAATATGAAAGAAGATCATTTAGCTGTAAAAATGGCTCAGGTTATAGAAGTTAATATTAAGAAAAAAGGAATAAAAAAACTATTTCAACATATTAACATTGGAAAAGATGAAAAACAGTCTAATGATACAAATGAAGTAAAAAAATGTAAAGATAATATTGTTGTATCTTTTATAACTGAAGAAGAATTAGATAATATCGATACTATTTTTAGAGAAAAATCAATACAAGATGTTGAAAAAGGTCAATATAAAAACATATTAAAAACATATAAAGGAAACTCTAAAAAAGATTTAAAATATCTAATTATCTCCTATTTATTTGTTTGTGGAGGTAAAAAGGGAAAATATAGTGGTGCAACATTAGGTTCTTTTAAAAGATTAATTAATACCGCTAATGAAAAAGGTATTGAAGAAGCTGTTAATGAATTATGTACATTAGGTGAAATCAATATAGAAGATATCCCTGCGGGACAGAATTAATTGACCTGCGGTACGTCATTCGCACGCTTAGTCTATATAGTTCCATACGTGGACTATAATAGAAGTAATATAAATAAAAAGGAGATACTGATATAGTTATTATATTAGATATCTCCTTTTTATTTATTTTATCAGTTAATTCTATTTTTCTATTCTTCTATTGTAATTCACTTTTTAGAATTTTTATATCTTTATATTAAGGAGGCATTTATATGATTATTGTAAAAACTATTATTGTTAATCTATTAAAAAAAGAATGGTTATCATTATTTAATTCTAAATATGATACTTTTAATCAGTATAAGGAGATAATAAATAAATGTCTTCTTGATATTGATGAAGATAACTTTATTGAGGAAATTAGAATATATTCTTCTATTATAAAGATATTAGTATCTAATTATGATAGAACACATTTATTCTTTATTTCCTGCGGTGTTGATAATCAGAATATAGATATTGTAGAAATTTATTGATAGTTTTATGTTATAATCTTATTGTAGTCTTATTTTTCTATTAAAGGAGGAATAATGTTATGGATAATTTAGCTTATATTAACGATAGAAATATTAAAATAAAAACTGAATTAATTGACGGCAAAATCTTTATGAT
>OGZD01000218.1_pt1 | contig 70136 bp, 79 predicted proteins | sample 1576701 | NCBI WGS metagenome assembly OGZD01 (sample SAMEA3541487, study PRJEB24748) | human gut metagenome | biome: human gut; feature: human-associated habitat; material: faeces | place: China | collected 2012
ATGCGTAGCATCGGCAAAATCCCGTTGCTGGGCACACGTGTGTGAACAGTAACAAACGTCGTTTTTTGTCGAATTTAATCGGTCGAAATAGTTTGCTTTTTGCTGGTGGAAGACGTAAAATGACAGTGAAGTAAGGAGGAATGGCACTAGAGAATAGAAAAGGAGAATGCATAGGATGGCGGATATGAGAGAAGAATTAGTTCAAAAGATTGAACGGGCAAGACAGCAGCTGAATCAAAATATTGACACAAAGGCAGCATATGACACAATTTATCACTACAGTGTGGAGCTTGACAAACTCTTAAATCAGTATATCGGGCTGGAGACGGAAACTGAAAGAGGGCTGGAGACGGCGCTATAAAATAAGAGTGGAAATAGAAACAAATATAGATAAGTACAGAAAACTCAGGTACGTGTGTTCGGAAAAAGAACCGGTGCCTGAGTTTTCTGATTTTTTTTCGATTTAGACCTTGCCATTTTGATGGGCATGTACTAAAATAAACATAACAAGTGGTAGAAAGTGGTGAAAAGTGGAACGAAATGGATTTTCGGGACACAAAAGTGGTACACATCGGATGACGGGTGATTGATATGTTCATGGGAGAATACAATCATACAATCGATGCGAAGGGACGTTTGATCGTTCCGTCGAAGTTCAGGGAACAGCTTGGAGACGAATTTGTGGTGACAAAGGGGTTGGATGGCTGTCTTTTTGTGTACGATAACACCGAGTGGAAAAAGTTCGAAGAGAAGTTACAGGCACTCCCACTTACCAATCAGAATGCCAGAAAATTCTCCCGTTTCTTTCTGGCAGGTGCCTCGGCGTGTGAGGTGGATCGTCAGGGACGAATCCTGCTTCCTTCGGTTCTGCGGGATTTTGCAGGACTCGAGAAGGAGGTTGTTCTGGTCGGCGTCGGAAGCCGGATCGAGATCTGGAACAAGGCGACCTGGGCGGAGAAGAATGTCTATGATGACATGGAAGAGATTGCAGAAAATATGGAAGGCCTTGGCATATGATATTTAATCACAAATCAGTATTATTAAATGAGACGGTTGACAGTCTCTGTGTAAAGCCCCAGGGTATCTATGTGGATGGGACACTGGGAGGCGGCGGTCACGCGAGCGAGGTGGCGGCACGGCTGGGAGACGGCGGACGCCTGATCGGGATTGATCAGGATGCTGACGCGATTGCGGCTGCGTCAGAACGTCTGGCTCCCTTTGGAGATAAGATAACCGTTGTGCGGAGCAATTATGAGCGGATTGCACAGGTGTTAGATGAGCTGGAGATTCCGCAGGTGGATGGAATTTATCTGGATCTGGGTGTTTCTTCCTTCCAGCTTGACACAGCGGAACGGGGATTTACCTATCGCGAGGACGATGCGCCGCTGGATATGCGGATGGATCAGAGAAATGAGCAGACTGCGAAGGACATCGTCAATACCTACAGTGAGATGGAACTGTACCGGATCATCCGGGACTACGGTGAGGATCGGTTTGCGAAGAATATTGCAAAACACATCGTTCAGGCACGACAGAAAAAAGAGATTGAGACGACAGGCGAGTTGACGGAGATCATCCGGGCATCGATTCCGGCAAAGGTCCGGGCGACCGGCGGTCATCCGGCAAAGCGTACGTTTCAGGCGATCCGGATCGAGTTAAACCGGGAACTGGATGTGCTGGAAGATTCGATCGATACGATGATTGAGCGCCTGGCACCGGGCGGACGGCTTTCGATCATTACGTTCCATTCCCTGGAAGATAGAATCGTAAAGAACCGTTTTCGGACGAATGAAAATCCATGCATCTGCCCGCCGGATTTTCCGGTCTGTGTCTGTGGACGCAAAAGCCGCGGCAGGGTGATTACAAGAAAACCGATTCTTCCGACCGATCAGGAGATGGAAGAAAACCCGCGTTCCAAGAGCGCAAAGCTCCGGGTATTTGAAAAATCATAAACAAAAGCATAACTGCACCGCAGAACAGAGATCGTTTCAGGTGCGGGGGAGATAAAAGAGAGAAAAAGCGAAAGAGCAGGGAGGGAACGTTATGTCTGTCAGAAGGAGACAACATGTATCGGCCTCCACGTATGTGGACGGTAATACCGTGCGAAAAGTTCAGAGAACCGTGGAGATAAGACCAGAAAGAGATGAGAGAGAGGAGTACCGGCATAAACACGCCGTGCGCCGCAACCAGGAAAAGGCGCTTTACATGAACGGACCGTATGTGCTGGCGCTGACCATCGCTGCGCTGATCACGCTGGTTTTATGTATGAATTATCTGCATAAGCAGGCGTCGATCACGACCCGTATCAACCACATTGAGGATCTGGAGTTGAAACTGGAGAACCTGAAGTCCGAGAATGATGCACTTCAGACCCGGATTGACACGTATGTGGATCTGGATCATGTATATAAAGTGGCGACCGAAGAGCTCGGCATGGTATATGCAAATAAGGATCAGATTCTTTTATATGACAAGACGGAAAGCGAGTATGTAAGACAGTATGAGGACATCCCAAAACACTAACGGCAGACAGACCTTTCGGAAATATATGCAGGAAAAGCTGGCAATTACCGTCCTGGTAATTATGCTGGCTTTGTTTGCATTGGTGCTGGTGCTTTATAATCTGGTAAAAAGTAAGGGCGAGTCGTACAATCAGATAGTCCTGAGCCATCAGGACTATGAGAGCCGCACGATTCCCTACAAGCGCGGCAATATTATCGACCGGAACGGGACGTATCTGGCGATTAGCGAGAAAGTTTACAATCTGGTCATCGATCCGAAGCAGATTCTGGATACGGAGGAAAACTACCAGTATCTCGATGCCACGCTGGACGCGCTGGTGGAGTGCTTCGGTTACAAGCGGGACGAGCTGCAGGCGATGATCGAGGAGAAAAAAGACAGCCAGTATGTGATCTATGCGAAACAGCTTCCAGCGGAAGACAAAGAGAAGTTTGAGACTTATGAGAAGGACAAGAACAAGGAATACCGGGCGCTGCCGACGGAGGAAGGCGGCAACCAGCGTATCACGGGCGTATGGTTCGAGGAAGAATATAAGAGAACGTATCCGTACAATGAGCTGGCATGCAATGTGGTTGGTTTTGCCCTCAAGGATGGCAATGCATCCGGCGGTGTTGAACAGTATTATAATGATATCCTGAACGGTGTGAGCGGTCGTGAGTATGGTTATTTAAACGGCGATTCGAACGTCGAGCGAACGGTAAAACCGGCGCAGAACGGAAGGACGCTGGAGTTGACGATCGACGTCAACATCCAGAAGATTGTCCAGAAATATCTGGATGAGTGGCAGGCGGGCATTGGAAGTAATCTGGCGGCGGCGATCGTCATGGATCCGAACAGCGGTGAGATCCTGGCGATGGATACGACGACCCGTTACAATCTGAATGATCCGTACAATTTAAGCACCTACTATACGGATGAGGAAATCCAGGCGATGGATGAAAAGACGAAGTCCGAGGCGTGGTATAAAATGTGGAGAAACTTCTGCGTGAGCGACTCCTATGAGCCGGGTTCTCCACAGAAAGCATTTACGGTAGCCGGGGCGATCGAGGAAGGCGCGATTTCCGGAAACGAGGTCTTTGAGTGCGGCGGAAAACTGCATTTCGGAGACTGGGATATCCGGTGTGTTGCCCGAGCCGGTCACGGACCGCTGACGATCACACAGGGATTGATGAAATCCTGCAACGTCGTTATGATGCGTATTGTATCACTGGAGGGAAAAGAGAAGTTTGTCCAGTATCAGAAGATTTTCGGATTTGGCGAGAAGACGGGCATCGACCTTCCGGGCGAGGCGTCCGGTCTGATTTATCAGGCATCCAATATGGATCCGGCATCTCTGGCGACCAACGCATTTGGACAGAACTATAACTGTACGATGGTGCAGATGGCAGCTGGATATGCGTCCTTAATCAACGGCGGTTCCTATTATGAGCCGCATGTGGTAAAAGAGATTCTGAACGACGAAGGATCCGTTGTCAAATCCGTTTCCCCAAATCTGGTGCGAGAGACGGTTTCGGAATCGACCTCGAACTTCATTAATAATGCGCTTTACCAGACAGTATCAGGTGATGGCGGTACCGCGGGCGCGGCGGCAGTTGCTGGTTACGAAGTGGCTGGTAAGACAGGTACGGCGCAGAAGCAGCCGCGTGCGGAGAAGAATTATCTGGTTTCCTTTATCGGATATGCACCGGCATACAATCCGCAGGTACTCTGCTATGTGGTAGTAGATACCCCGCATCTGCCGGGCGAGCAGCAGGCACATTCGACTTTTGCCAGCGAGATTTTCAGCAAGATCATGGCGGAAGTCCTTCCATATAAGAATGTATTCCCGGCAGGAGGCGCGGCACAGGATCTCGAGACCAATCTTTCCAGCCAGGAAGAAGGCATTATAAGCGGCACAGCAACCGAGGATCCGAATGCAGCTGAAACACCGGCAGAGACGACTCCGGCTCCGGAGGGCGGCTGGGCGAACTACGATGAGGAATTTATCGATTCCGGAGACGAGTACAGCTATCCGGATACGATGGGAAATGTGCAGGATGAATCGGCGGCGGTTGGAAACGGAGAAACGTCTGGAACGGGCAGAGACACCGGAACAGCGGATAATGCCGGAGAAACGGCAGCTTCCCAGGAAGCGCAGGCAGCGGGAGATTAAGAATTGTGCCTGTCGGCAAGAGCTATCTATCTTGTGTGGAAAATACGTAACTGTTCACAGGTAGGAATTTTCTGAACTGAAAAATCCGTACGATACAGTTCTGGCAGCAGATTTTGCCGATTTGGAATGCGTAGCATCGGCAAAATCCCGTTGCTGGGCACACGTGTGTGAACAGTAACGAAAATACAGAATAAAGAAACGGTTCTTATGATATACTGTAGCAATGAGATCAGACAGGAAGCAGTATGAATCGGAACCGGACGCATCACAGAGGAAGAACTGTCTTTTTGTGCGCCGCCATCTGCCTGTGCATGGCAGGATTGGCGGGGAGACTGTTCTTCCTCATGCTGTATAAAGCGGATTATTACAGCCAGATGGCGGAGGAGCTGCATCAGCGGGAGCGCAGTATCAAAGCGCCGCGCGGGCGGATCCTTGACCGGAACGGAACGGTGATCGCTGATAACCGGACTGTGTGTACTATCTCAGTGATTCATAATCAGGTAAAAGATCCGGAGACAGTTATCCGGGTTTTAAGCGAAGAACTGGGACTTCCGGAGGCGGAAGTGCGGAAAAAGACGGAAAAGCGATCTTCCAGGGAGGTGATCCAGTCCAATGTAGAGAAAACGCGGGGCGATGCGATCCGGGCAATGCGCCTGGAGGGGGTCAAGGTGGATGAGGACTATAAACGATATTATCCATATGGACGTCTGGCATCGAAAGTGCTGGGATTCACCGGGGGAGATAATCAGGGGATCATCGGTCTGGAAGTACAGTATGAGAAATATTTAAAGGGCACGGATGGCAAGATCCTGACGCTCACGGATGCAGCGGGGATCGAGCTGGAAAATGAGGCGGAGGATCGCATCGAGCCGGAGGCAGGGCGGGATCTGCAGGCGAGTCTGGATGTCAATATCCAGATGTACGCGGAACAGGCGGCGTACCAGACGATGCAGAAAAAGAATGCGAACCGCGTCTCAATCATCGTGATGAACCCGAAGAACGGGGAAATCTATGCAATGGTAAATGCACCGGAGTTTTCATTGAATGAGCCGTTTGAGCTGGTGACAGATGGAAAAAACGAAGATTCAGAAACAGAAGAAGACATATCCTGGAAGAATGAAGTGCAGTCACACGCAGCATCAGCGCAAAATAAACAAGCTCTCCTCAATCAGATGTGGCGCAATCCCTGTTTAAATGATACATACGAACCGGGGTCTACATTCAAAATCGTGACTGCCGCTGCGGGACTGGAGGCGGACGTGGTCAACCTGACTGATCAGTTTTCCTGCCCGGGATTCCGGATCGTGGAAGATCGGAAGATTCGGTGTCACAAGGTGGGCGGACACGGCGGGGAGACGTTTTTACAGGGAATGATGAATTCCTGCAATCCTGTTCTGATCGATGTCGGGCAGCGGCTGGGACCGGAGCGGTACTATCAGTATTTTAAGCAGTTTGGTCTGCTGGGAAAGACTGGGATTGATCTGCCGGGTGAGGCGGGGACGATCATGCACCAGCCAGATCAGATCGGACCGGTGGAGCTGGCGACCGTCTCTTTTGGGCAGTCGTTTCAGATCACGCCGATCCAGCTCATTACAACGGCATCCTCCCTGATCAACGGAGGCACGCGCATTACACCGCACATCGGTATCCGTGCCGTGCGGGCAGATGGTCAGGCAGTCCACGTGTTTGCCTATCCAAAAGGAGAGAGGATCTTATCGGAGCAGACGAGTGAGACGCTGCGTTATATTCTGGAACAGGTGGTGGCGGAGGGGAGTGGAAAAAACGCCCGGATCGAGGGCTACCGGATCGGCGGAAAGACGGCAACCTCGGAGAAACTTCCAAGGAGCCGGAAAAAATATATTTCCTCATTTTTAGGGTTTGCACCGGCGGACGATCCGCAGGTGATCGCGCTCATCACCATCGATGAACCGGAAGGAATCTACTATGGCGGGACGATTGCCGCCCCGGTGATCCGCGATCTGTTTGAGGTCATTTTGCCGTATCTGGGGGTGGAGAAAAGAGGTTGATTATTCCCCTAAAAAGACGTATACTATTGAAGTGTATAATTTGAGGAACTATCTCTGTATACATAGGAAGATAAGTTAGAGGTGTGACATGGTAAATGAAACAATACTGGCGGTTATCATCGCATTTGTGGTCAGCGCAGTGCTGTGCCCGATCGTGATACCGTTTCTCCACAGGTTGAAATTCGGACAGCAGGTGCGCGATGACGGACCGCAGACGCATCTGAAAAAGCAGGGAACCCCGACGATGGGCGGTCTGGTAATTCTTTCCAGCATCATCATTACGTCTCTGCTCTATATCCGGGATTATCCGAAGATCATTCCGGTGCTGTTTATGACCGTTGGATTCGGCGTGGTTGGATTTCTGGACGATTACATCAAGATCGTGATGAAACGTTCGGAGGGCTTAAATCCGATCCAGAAGCTGATCGGACAGTTTGTGATCACAGGTATTTTTGCCTATTATATTGTAACCTCACCGGACATCGGAACAGGGATGCTGATTCCATTTACAGGCAAGTATTTACAGCTTCCGGTCTGGCTGTTTGTACCGGCACTGTTCTTCATCATTCTGGGAACTGACAATGGCGTGAACTTCACGGATGGTCTGGACGGTCTGTGCACCAGTGTGACGATTCTGGTAGCAACGTTCTTTACGATCGTGGCGATCGGGGAGAACAGCGGCATTAGCCCGATTACCGGCGCAGTAGTTGGAAGTCTTCTGGGCTTTCTTCTGTTCAATGTCTATCCGGCGCGTGTGTTTATGGGCGATACCGGTTCACTGGCACTCGGCGGTTTTGTCGCTTCCAGTGCCTTTATGATGCAGATGCCGATCTTTATCGCGATCGTGGGTCTGATTTATCTGGTGGAAGTATTATCTGTTATTATTCAGGTAACCTATTTTAAGAAGACGGGCGGAAAGCGCTTTTTCAAGATGGCGCCGATCCATCATCATTTCGAGCTCTGCGGATGGTCTGAGACCAGGGTCGTAGGCGTATTTTCGATTATTACGGCAATCCTTTGCCTTATAGCATACTTAGGATTATAGGAGGAAGATTATGAGTCAGAAAGTATTAGTAGCAGGAACAGGTATCAGCGGTATTGCAGCTGCAAAGCTCCTTCTCTCAAAAGGCGGAGAGGTAGTGCTTTACGATGGCAATGAAAAACTGGATCCAGAGGAGCTGAAAAAGAAATTTGACGAAGGCGCGACGATCACGTTCGTCCTCGGAGAGCTGAAAAAGACGGATTTGTTAGGCGTGGAGCTGGCAATTTTAAGCCCGGGCATCCCGACCGATGCACCGTTTGTAGAGATGATTCGTGAAACCGGTATTCCGATCTGGGGCGAGATGCAGCTTGCATATCACTGTGCCAAAGGACGTATGGCAGCCATTACCGGCACGAACGGAAAGACAACGACGACTTCCCTGACCGGCGAGATCATGAAGTCATTCTATGACAGCGTATTTGTAGTTGGAAATATCGGTGAGCCGTTTGCATTCCACGCATTGGAGACAACGGATGAGACCGTAACTGTCGCAGAGGTATCGAGCTTCATGCTGGAGACCATGACTGATTTCCACCCGAATGTAAGCGCTATTTTAAATATTACCCCGGATCATCTGGATCGTCATAAGACGATGGAATGCTACATCGAGACGAAAGAGAGCATTACCAAGAACCAGAAAGAGGGCGATGCCTGTGTCCTGAACTATGAGGATCCGGTACTGCGTGAATTTGGTGAGACTTTAAAAGACATCAAGGTGGTATATTTTTCCAGTCTGCGTACCCTGAAACAAGGTTTCTACCTGAAAGAGGATGAGATTGTATACAACGACGGCGAGAAAGAGACCGTGATTGTTAATATCCACGATCTGAAGCTACTTGGCCGTCATAACCATGAAAATGTTATGGCAGCGGTTGCTATCAGTATGAACATGGGCGTTCCGCTGGAGAAGATCCAGAAGGTGATCAAGGAATTCAAGGCAGTTGAACACCGCATTGAGTTCGTAACCGAGCGTTTTGGTGTCAAATACTACAACGATTCCAAGGGAACCAACCCGGATGCAGCGATGCAGGCGATCAAGGCGATGCCGGGACCGACCTTATTAATCGCAGGCGGATATGATAAGCATTCCGAGTTTGACGAGTGGATCGAGAGCTTTGGCGGAAAGGTACGCTATCTGGTGCTGATCGGCCAGACCCGCGACAAGATTGCCGAGTGTGCAAAACGCCACGGCTTCAATGATATCATGTACGCGGAAGATCTGCAGGAGGCTGTACAGGTATGTGCATCCTACGCAAATCCGGGCGATAACGTCCTGCTTTCACCGGCATGTGCAAGCTGGGGGCAGTTCAAGAACTTTGAAGAGCGCGGACGCAAATTCAAAGAGTTTGTGAGAAATTTGTAATACCAAGGTTCAAAGGTCGGAAATCCGACGCAAGATTGCTTGCAGGAGGAATTGTGACTTTTGAGAATTGCGGAGTGCAAAGCACGCAGCAATTCGGTATTGGAAGAATAAAGGCTTAATGTATTTAAGGGGGCTGTCGCAGCCGGCATTTGTCTGCGGCAGCCCTGATTTGAAGGAAAAACTGCCGTTTACAGGCAGAATTTCGAAACTGTAACAACAAAAAGCAGGGGAGTGGAAGTATGCCGGAACCGGGAAAAATTAAAAAGAAAAAACCACATCGGTTTTATGATTACAGTCTGCTGTTTACCATCATTTTCCTGACGGTATTCGGACTGATCATGATTTACAGCGCGAGCTCCTATAAGGCGCAGCTTGATTACGGCAATCCGGGATATTTTATGCTTCGTCAGGCGGGCATCGCGGGTGTCAGCTTTGTTGCGATGTATATCGTCTCCAAGATAGATTATCACTGGTTTGCGCGGTTTGCGATGCTGGGATATATCGTTTCATACGTGACGCTGCTTCTGACGCGTTTTACACCTCTGGGCGTGGCATCGCATGGTAAGAAGCGCTGGCTGCGCCTAGGACCGCTCCAGTTCCAGCCGACCGAGATTGTCAAGATTTCCCTGATTCTGCTTCTGGCGGTTCTGATTGCCAATCTGGGCGTGCGGATCAACCAGCTGCGGGCAGTCGGATTTATCGTGGCGCTGTCGGCGCCGCTGGCACTTTTAGTTACGGCGAACAACTTAAGTTCTGGTATCATCATCTGCGGCATCGTGTTTGTGATGCTGTTTGTGGCGTGCAAGATCAAATGGCCGTTTTTTCTCTGCATCGGAGGCGGCGTTGGACTTCTGGCGGTCGCCCCCTATATAGGGCATTTGCTGGTAAAGCTCCATATCCTGAAGGATTATCAGCTGGGACGAATCAATGTCTGGGTCAACCCGGTGCAGTATGCACGTTCCGGCGGTTATCAGGTGCTCCAGGGTCTGTATGCGATCGGTTCCGGCGGTCTGTTTGGAAAGGGACTGGGCGAGAGTCTCCAGAAGCTCGGTTTCGTGCCGGAGGCGCAGAATGATATGATTTTTTCGATTATCTGTGAGGAATTAGGTCTGTTTGGCGCGATTTCGGTCATTCTGATTTTCATGTTTATGATTTACCGCTTCATGGTAATTGCTGGAAATGCACCGGATCTGATGGGTGCGATGATCGTGATCGGCGTGATGGCACACATCGCGATTCAGGTTATCTTAAATATCGCGGTTGTTACGAATACGATCCCGAACACGGGTGTTACGCTGCCGTTTATCAGTTACGGAGGTACGTCCGTCATGTTCCTGATGCTGGAGATGGGGATGGTGTTAAGCGTCTCGAACCAAATTAAGCTGGAGCAGTAGGAATATTTGGCGGAGTTACATATTTACTTCGGGAAATGTAGAAAATGAGAACCATTTTCTCTCGTTGGCATATAATAATACATAGATGCCGGTGGGAGGGGATTGTTTGGCTTTCATCGAGATTCACGGACCGTGCCGGATTCAGGGCGGACTCACGGTGCAGGGGTCGAAAAATGCAGTTTTGCCGATGATGGCGGCGTCGGTGTTAAACCGCGGAATTACCGTGCTTGAAAATGTCCCCAGAATACAGGATGTGTTCTGTATGATGGGGATTCTTGATTCTCTGGGATGCCGGTGTGCGTTGCACGGAAACCGTCTGGAAATCGATACTTCGAAGATGAATGGCTGGCGGATCGAGCAGAAAGCGATGGGGAAAATGCGCTCGTCCATTATGCTTTTGGGAGCGCTCCTGGGACGCTTTTGCGAGGCGGGGGTCTACAGCCCCGGCGGATGTATGATCGGAAAACGTCCAATCGACTGGCATTTGCGGGCACTCCGTGCGCTGGGCGCGGAAATACAGGAATCGGAGCCGGACGGCTTCCTGCATGCACAGACAACGGGACTTCGCGGGGCAGAGATTATTTTTCCGTTTCCGAGTGTCGGCGCGGTGGAAAATGCCCTGTTTGCCGCTGTGGCAGCGGTGGGGCGGACGGTTCTGCGGGGATGCGCGCGGGAACCGGAGATTGGACAGCTGTGCCATTTCCTAAATGGTATGGGGGCATCGATCCGGGGGATCGGGACGGATGCGCTGATCATAGAAGGCGGATTGCCGCTCCATGACAGCCGGTTTGTGATCGGCGGCGACCGGATCGTAGCCGGGACCTATCTTCTTGCCGCTGCGTCCTGCAGCGGTGAGGTGATCGTGGACGGCGTGCAGACACAGGAGCTGCGTGCATTGACCGGGGTGCTGGAGCATATGGGCGTTTCGCTTTATCAGGAACCGGAACTTATATATGTACACAGCGGACAGCGCCTGCGGGCGGTATCGGTGAAAACCGGACCGTATCCGGCGTTTCCGACTGATCTGCAGCCGTTTTTGATGGCGGCGCTGTCACGGGCAGATGGAACCAGTATGCTGCGGGAGACGGTATTTGAAAACCGGTTTGGCACAGCGGCGGAGCTTCAAAAAATGGGGGCGAACATCGAATGCAGCGGGAACATTGCCCGGATTGACGGAGTGGAAACCTTGCGGGGAGCTTTGGTGCGTGCCCGCGATCTGCGGGGCGGCGCAGCCCTGACGGTGGCAGCCCTGGGGGCGGACGGATGGACCAGAGTATCAGAATGTGAACATATTGAGCGGGGATATGAAGATATTTGCCGGGACTTGCGGGCATTAGGAGCAGAGATCCGGCGCCGGGAGGATGATGGAGATAGAGAAGATACAGATTGAAAAAAAGACAGAGGAAAAGGTATGGCGCCGCCGTGGAAAAAAACATATCTGGATCACGGCGGCAGCACTTCTTGTGGCGGCCGCGTTTTTTGTCGGTCTGTCGCTGCTTCAGATCAATACAATCCATGTCAGTGGAAACCGGCAATATACGGCGGAGCAGGTAGAGGCGTCTATTTTCGATTCGCGGCTGAGCCGGAATCCGGTGTTCTGCTATCTGCAGTACCGCTTCCGGCCGCACAAGTCAATTCCGTTCGTGCAGGATTACAAGCTGGTGTTCCGCAGCCCGTCGGACGTGGAGGTGATCGTCTACGAGAAGAGTGTGGTTGGTTACGTTTCCTACATGAACAGCCGGATGTATTTTGACAAGGACGGCATCATTGTGGAGAGCACAAGCGAGACATTGCCGGGTGTGCCGAAGATTGCCGGACTTTCCTTTGGACATATCGTGCTGCATCAGCCGCTGCCGGTCGAGGATATCAGCGTTTTCAACGAGATTCTGAACCTGACGCAGGTGCTGTCGGTCAACGAGGTTGCGGTGGACGAGATCCGTTTTAATAAGGAAAAGGAAGCGACGCTTCAAATCAGGAGCTTGAAGGTTGAGCTGGGAAGCAACAGTGAGATGAACGGGAAACTTTCGGAGCTGACGGATATTCTGCGGGATTATCCGGATCTGTCCGGAACCCTCTATCTGGACAGCTACGATGAATCGAATGCAAATCCGATGTACCGGTTTGATAAAAACTAGGAAGAATCGGCAAAATCCGTTACTGGCACGTATGCGTGAACAGTAACATTGTGACTGGTTTATTGAAAATTTATAAAAGAAACGATTGATTTTTTGCTGAAAATCAAATATAGTATTAGGTAGGCTAGATTTAAAAGACCCTAATTTTAGTATAAAGATGATAAAACCGGAACAGATGGGAAAATGAAGGAGGAAGTATCTTGTTAGAGATAAAGATAAATGAAGCAGAGAACTCTGCCAGAATTATAGTAGTAGGTGTCGGCGGAGCCGGTAACAACGCTGTCAACCGTATGATCGATGAAGATATTGCCGGTGTAGAATTTATCGGTATCAATACAGATAAGCAGGCACTGCAGTTCTGCAAGGCGTCCACAGCTATGCAGATTGGTGAGAAGCTGACCAAGGGACTTGGTGCAGGCGCAAAGCCGGAGATCGGTGAGAAAGCAGCTGAGGAAAGCCAGGAAGAACTGGCACAGGCTCTCAAGGGTGCAGATATGGTATTCGTTACCGCAGGTATGGGCGGCGGTACCGGTACAGGTGCAGCTCCGGTTATTGCACGTATCGCAAAAGATATGGGCATTCTGACGGTCGGCGTTGTCACAAAGCCGTTCCGTTTCGAGGCAAAGACCCGTATGAGCAACGCGCTCAATGGTATCGAAAAACTGAAAGCAGCTGTCGATACTTTGATCGTTATCCCGAATGATAAACTTCTTGAGATCGTAGACCGCCGTACCACGATGCCGGATGCACTGAAGAAAGCAGATGAGGTTCTTCAGCAGGCAGTACAGGGTATTACCGACCTGATCAATGTTCCGGGTCTTATCAATCTTGACTTTGCAGATGTTCAGACCGTTATGGTGGACAAGGGTATCGCTCATATCGGTATCGGTCATGCGAAGGGTGATGACAAAGCACTTGAGGCTGTTAAGCAGGCTGTATCCAGCCCGCTGCTTGAGACAACCATCGAGGGTGCAAGCCACGTTATCATCAATATTTCCGGCGATATCAGCCTGATCGAGGCAAATGACGCAGCCAGCTATGTACAGGAGCTTGCAGGCGACGATGCCAATATCATCTTCGGTGCGATGTACGATGAGAATGCACAGGATGAGGCGACGATCACTGTTATCGCGACTGGACTGGATTCCCACGGTGTGAACACACCGGTCGCAAAAGCGATGACTGAGTTCAAGACTCCGTTCAAGGCAAAGACGACTGGCAATACATACGCTCAGCCGGCAGCACAGACTGCAGCGGCAGCGCAGCCGACCTACAAGGCACCGACCTTCCGTGCATCATCTGCAGCAGCACCGGCACAGCCAGTCGCTCCGAAGGAAGCACCGCAGTCGGCACCGGCACAGCCGTTCCGCCCGATGCGCCAGGAAACACAGATCAATATTCCGGATTTTCTGAGAAATAAGAAATAATATAAGAGTGAGAGATGAGCTGCTCTTGCTTTAGTAAAAATACAAAATATATACAGAAGCAGTTGCTTTTGGAAGAGACACGCATTAGAAGTGAAAATTTCTGATGCGTGTTTTTTTGTGTAATAGGAAATTCCTTGGAATCCCCTATTACACAAAAAGGTACTAACGTGCCAAGGCACATTCTCTTTTAGCGTCGATTCAGACCTTCGACTTATGTCGAATCTATTCAAATTTCACGTTTTCTCCCCGATTTTTGGCGATCAAAACAGGCGTTTTGCGCCCTCGGTTTGACAAATTTTGCGGAACTTTTTTCTTATAATATCCTGTGTCGGACAGAAAGGTGGGAAGAGACAGTGACCTATCGTGTGTATGCGGATGTCATCCTGCTGCAAAATCTGGCAGCGGATTTCCTGCTTCTGTCGGTGGTGAAGAATTGCCTGCGTCTGCCGGAACGCCGGTATGGGCGGTTGGCAGGGAGTCTTCTGGGAGCCGTGTATGCGTTAGGAATGGTGTTAGCTCCGGTTCCGCTGGGATATGCCGGGCGGATGCTCCTAAGCGCCACGATGAGCGTGCTGATGGTATGGACGGCATTTTCCATCCGTAGGAAGTCGGAGGCGGCAGAAGCTGCGATCGGGCTTTACATAGCATCTATGCTGGCGGCTGGCTGCATGGAACTGGTTCAGCCGCTTGGAATACGGGCGAATCTTCTGTTCTGGCTGTTTACCGCGGGGGGAAGTTTTCTGATTCCATCTGCGGTGTGGCGGTTTGGTATGCAGCGGTGTATGAAGCTGGAACACCAGTACGCGGTAACGCTTTTTAACAAAGGCAGGGAGCGGCATGTGCAGGCGATTCTCGACACAGGCAACCATCTGACGATGCCGCTTTCGGGGCGTCCGGTGCAGGTGCTGGATGCGTGTGCGGCAGAGAGATTTTTTTCCTGGGAGGACGGTGTCCAATACATCCCATTTCGGAGTGTCGGAAAGGGCGGCGGCGTGATTCTGGCATATCAGGCGGAGCGGATGGAAGTGTCCGGTCAGGGCGGTATGCGGGTGATTGAGAAGCCGTGGATTGCCATTTCACAGGAGGCGCTGTCGCAGAAGGGCGAGTATCAGATGCTGCTCAATGAAAAATATTGGTTGTGAAGAAAAACAGCCGTTATGGTCTGAACCATAGCGAACAACATAAGGGGGAAAGCGTATGTTTATAAAAGTTTCAGTTCCAGGTCAGTTTCGTTTAAAAATGATGCCGTCGTTCCGGTCATTTCTGATGCACCGGGACGGGGAAGTTCATTATATCGGGGGAACCGATATCCTTCCGGCACCGTTTGACAGTGTGCGGGAGGCGGAGGTTTTAAGAAAATTTGGAACCAGTGAGGATAAAGAGGCGCGTTCGGCGCTGATCGAACACAACCTGCGCCTGGTGGTCTACATAGCAAGAAAGTTTGACAACACCAGCGTGGGCGTGGAAGATCTGATTTCGATCGGGACGATCGGTCTCATCAAGGCGATCAACACGTTTGACGTGGATAAAAATATTAAGCTGGCGACCTATGCATCCCGTTGTATTGAAAATGAGATTCTGATGTATCTCCGGAGAAATAATAAGACGAAGCTCGAGGTTTCGATCGATGAGCCGTTGAATGTGGACTGGGATGGAAATGAATTGCTTCTGTCGGATATTTTGGGAACGGATGAGGATATTATTTACCGGGATCTGGAGGATGAGACAGAGCGGAAACTGTTGAATGCGGCGATCGACCGCCTGAATCCGCGGGAACAGAAAATCGTGAAGCTGCGCTTTGGTCTGGGGAGAGAGCAGGAAGATGAAATGACCCAGAAGGAGGTTGCCGACCTTCTGGGTATCTCGCAGTCATACATATCGAGGCTGGAAAAGAAGATTATGAAACGCCTCAAGAAAGAAATTTCGCAGCAATGCGGTCTATACACCAGCCGATAAGTGCTGGAAGAAACAGACCGATCAGGATGTAAAACGGACCCATTTCATAGCGGAAGGAGACCGGGAAGTTGGAAAGCGTTTCCGGTATTTCCTTCAAAATGAAGCGGGCATAGGCAAAATCGATCAGCTTGAACAGCGTGAAATGAATCGCCATAATGTCAAAGGAATGGCGTCCTAAAAAGGCAAGGACCTTTGCCAGCGGTCTGATGCGCTCGGACAGGTCGGAGAGCGAAAGGACGAAGTAAATTCCAATGATGGAGATCGGATAAAATAAGACGCCCGGAATGTGCATACTTGCCAGATCGATGAAAATGTGAAGCTTTGTGTTCGTCAGGTGCAGAAGCAGGGCGCTTATCAGGCAGCCGTACCAGACCGTATAGTGGCGGAAATTGGAGAAAAACTGCTGCATCAGCCAGGCGATGAGATAGACCGGAACAACGAGCAGCGCCGCCTGCAGATTGTAAGGGAGCGGGCAGCTTCTCATATTTAAGAAGACACCGGCAAGGCCAATCAGGATGCATGCAAATGCACATACAGGAAGCTTGACATTATCTTTCCGGGTAAAGCGGGCAGCCGCGCGTCCAAACCAGACGCATCCGGCAAAGAGTCCGGAGGACACCAGCCAGACCGGCAGAAACCAGAGGGCACCCTGAACCTGTTCCGGGGAGTTGAAGGAAAGACTGCTCATCCATGCCGTAAGCATCCTGGTATGGTTGTAAAGTTCCTGTCCCGCATAGAGCCCGTGCGTCACAAAAAAGTTGTGGAGCAGGACAAAAAACAGCGTGTAGAACATATACCTGGGCCATGCACCGGCGAGACGGGAGCCGAAGTAGAGAAACGGCGTATCCCCGTATTTCGTTTCATTATAAAAATAGCCCGTGATAAAGAAGAACAGCGCCAGGTGGAACAGATAGACGAACGCACCGGCGAAATATCCGGTATGCCCCAGCACGATCGCAATAATGCCCCATCCCTTTACGATATCCCAGTAGAGGGAACGGGCTTTTTTTTGTGTGTTCATGAATGGATCTCCTTGTGGTTGAATTCTATTTTCTATAAATAAGATTGATCGTAAAATCCCTGAAAATATATTTTACTATGGAACGGCAGAAAAGGCAAGAAATTGGAATGAGTGAAAACGGTTCACATTTGTCCGGGTATAAATGAGCTTTGAATTGTCCATTCTAATGTATAGGTGACAAAACAAAAATCAAAACGATTCAACCGTTTGCGTTGATCGTCCATCATACGGAGGGAATGGAAATGCCGGTCTATAAAGTGGAAATCTGCGGGGTCAATACATCCAAGCTGCCTCTTTTAAGTAATGAGGAGAAAGAAGAACTGTTTCGCCGGATTCTAAAGGGCGATCGGGAGGCAAGAGAACAGTATATCAAGGGGAATCTGCGGCTGGTGCTCAGTGTAATACAGCGCTTTTCGGGCAGCCGGGAAAATGTGGACGATCTGTTCCAGATTGGCTGTATAGGCCTCATCAAGGCGATTGATAATTTTGATATTACCCAGAATGTCCGTTTTTCGACGTATGCGGTTCCGATGATTCTGGGGGAGGTGAAACGGTATTTGAGGGATAACAATTCAATCCGGGTCAGCCGGTCGCTCCGCGATACGGCATACAAAGCGATCTATACCCGTGAAAATCTGCTGAAAAAGCAGTCAAAGGAGCCGACACTCTGCGAGATTGCCAAAGAATTGGGAGTCAGCAAAGAGGAGATAGCGTATGCGCTCGATGCTATCCAGAGCCCGGTCAGCCTGTACGAACCGGTCTATACGGACGGCGGCGATCCGCTCTACGTGATGGATCAGCTCAGTGACAAGAAAAATTCAGAGGAACATTGGGTCGAGGATCTGTCGCTGGGGGAGGCGATGCAGCGCCTGCCGGACCGGGAACGCCGCATTATTGATATGCGCTTTTTTGAGGGAAAGACCCAGACGGAGGTTGCCGAAGAAATCCATATTTCGCAGGCGCAGGTGTCACGGCTGGAGAAGAGTGCGTTAAAAAGCATGAAGCATTATTTGAGCTGAATGTTGATAGGGATTGTGTTATAGAGATTGTGTGAGATTCTTCTGATTGATTGTTTGGCGGCTCTGTGTTAAAATATAGAGGATATAGTCTGCAAAAAGAATCTGAAAATCAAGCAGATGACTGTTATCTGAACTGGGGTTGAGCGGAGTATTCCATCTGATATAGTGATAAAGGCAGCTTGGCGATGCGACACTCAGGCAGTCATGGACAGCAGACAGAGTAGAAAAGACAGGCGCAGGCGGATTGAGCCCCGCGCATGATAAAATGTACTCTCGGAGTCTTTTCTGCACTTGCTTTTGTGGCTGATTTTCCGCCAGCCGTACCCGAATTTCATCAACGTACGCACCGCGTACGCCTCAGAAATTTGGGCACAGCTGACAAAAAATCATCTCACAAAATCAAGCACAGAAAGATTCCGAGAGTACATTAAAAAGAGCCGGAGGAATTCAAATGGAGAAATTACGTGAGCTGATGAAAGAACATCAGGATAAAGCAGATAAAAAAGTGATGGGAGAGGTTCTGGAGCTGCTTCAGAGAGAGCCGGGACTGTTTGTTGTGACTGTCCATGCGACGAAAAACTTCTTCCTGGGTGCAGAGAACGGCAAGGCGGCTGCTTTCCTTTACACCAGCCGCGAGTATGCAGATGAGTTCGTGAAAGGGCTGGAGATGGTCGGCGTAGAGACGAAGGTACTGGAGATCCGCCCATTACAGCGTATTTCCTTTTTCAACGACCTCTACCGCAGCGGTTTTGAGGCAGTTGTGATCGACAAGGGACAGGAAAATCATATGTCCATGTCGCTGTTCAGCATCATCGAGAAACCAAAGGATACATCCGAGATCGTGATGAACCCGTCCCTGGTCCGTTCTGCAAATCAGTTCTATCAGGCACTGGTACAGCACCAGGCATTCCCACAGATGCAGGATCTGATGTGCAAAGAGCTTTACGGTGCGCGTCTGCTGGTTCCGGTTGCTGACCCGCAGAAGACGACGGCAGTACCGGTTCTGACCACCGGAAAGGGTGTACGCTATTACCCGGCATTTACGGATTTAGTAGAATTTGGCAAATTTGACCGTAAACATCAGTTTGGAGCAATGGAAGTCCGCTTCCGCGATCTGAAAAAATATCTGGATTACGTGAATGGAATCGTGGTAAATCCGTTTGGATTTGCACTCCGTCTGGACGGCGAGAAGCTGGATCGGATTGAGAAAGAGAATATGAAGCTGAAGGTTGTAAAATAAATGCTGCTGTGACCGTGACCGGTAATGAATAGATGTCAGCATAATAAACTGTGATAAAAAGGCTGTCTCCCATCAGAATGTATCATATAGATGCATCTGCCGAGAGACAGCCTTTTTGATTATTCGGTTCTCCTGTTTTTTTCATATAAATGTAGTAATCCCTTCATCAACAGCGCCCCATCATACGTGATCGTATGCGAACAGAGCGGCAGGACAATTTTGGAGATGCCGCCGGTGGCGATGATGGAAGTTTTCTCTCCAAGTTCTTCCTCGATGCGATCCAGCATACCGTCGATCATCGCGGCATTGCCAAATATGACGCCGCTTCTCATGCAGTCTATGGTATTTTTGCCAATGACACGGCGCGGCGTATCGAGGCTGATGCGCGGCAGCTGGGCAGTGCTGGCGCTCATGCTGTCGAGGGAAACGCGAAGTCCCGGCAGGATCGCGCCGCCGACATAGCGTCCGTTTTTGTCGATGACAGACATGGTCGTAGCGGTTCCCATTTCGATGATGATGATTGGCGGTTCATGCTCTGCAAGGGCACCGACTGCGTTTACGATCATATCACTGCCGACGGATTTCGGGTTGTCCATCAGGATGTTTAAGCCGGTTTTCATGCCGGAACCGACCAGCATTGCGTTTAGTCCCGTTATTTTACGGATGGCGGCAAGAATCGTCCGGTTAAGCGGCGGAACGACCGAGGAGACGATCGCACCATCAAGCTGATCTGGGGCAATATGGTAAATTTCAAGAATACTTTTCAGCGCCACGGCATATTCCAGATTCGGTTTTCCGATGGTGGTCGTGATGCGTTCTACAAAATACGTTTTTTTTGCGTCGATCACGCCGATAATAATGTTGGTGTTTCCAACGTCGATAGCTAGAATCATAAAATAACTCCTTTATATCTCCTGCATCTCTACAATAATCAACATCTCTTATAAAAAGTTGATTGTATAGTTATCGCAACGGTTTCATATGTTCAACTGTTACTATTTATTATATATCCACGTTAATAGTATGATTATATGTTTTTTAAAGAAAAGGATCAAGAAGAAGATGAAAAATGTTTTTAAGATCTGTTACCGATCGCGCGTGAGTGAACCGTAACTTGGACTTGCGTATTCGTTTAAAATAATATAGAATAAATACGTTTAGACAAAGTTAAAGAATGGTAGTAAGTTTGGAGGAAGATTTTTTTGGAAAATATAGCGGAGCAGATCAAAAAACGGCGTACATTCGCCATTATTTCCCACCCGGATGCTGGTAAGACAACCCTGACGGAGAAGTTTCTTCTCTACGGAGGCGCGATCAACCTGGCTGGTACGGTCAAGGGAAGAAAAGCGGCCAAGCACGCGGTTTCTGACTGGATGGAGATAGAGAAGGAGAGAGGTATTTCGGTTACCTCTTCCGTATTACAGTTTAATTATGAGGGATTTTGCATCAATATCCTGGATACACCGGGACATCAGGATTTCTCGGAGGATACCTACCGTACTCTGATGGCAGCCGATTCGGCGGTCATGGTCATCGATGGTTCTAAGGGTGTCGAGGCGCAGACGATCAAGCTTTTCAAGGTTTGCGTTATGCGCCACATCCCGATTTTTACCTTTATCAACAAGATGGACCGCGAGGCGCGCGATCCGTTTGAGTTGATGGATGAGATCGAGAGCGTGCTCGGCATCCGTACCTGCCCGGTCAACTGGCCGATCGGCTGCGGTAAGAATTTTAAGGGCGTGTATGACCGTGCCACAAAGAAGATCACAACCTTCACAGCAGCAATGGGCGGACAGAAGGAGGTCGCATCTCAGGAGTTCTCGTTAGAGGGCGATGAGGTTAACTCCATCATCGGTCCAGACTACCATCGGCAGCTGATGGATGATATCGAGCTTCTGGACGGCGCATGCGATGAGCTGGATATGGAGCGTGTCAGCCGCGGAAATTTATCCCCGGTATTCTTTGGTTCGGCGCTGACAAACTTTGGTGTAGAGACATTCCTGGAGCATTTCCTGAAAATGACAACCTCGCCGCTGCCGAGAAATACGACAACCGGCATGGTGGATCCGTTCTCTCCGAATTTCAGCGCGTTTGTCTTCAAGATTCAGGCAAATATGAACAAGGCGCACCGCGACCGTATCGCATTTATGCGTATCTGTTCCGGCAAATTTGAGGCAGGCATGGAAGTAACGCATGTGCAGGGCGGACGCAAGATCCGTCTCTCCCAGCCACAGCAGATGATGGCGCAGGATCGAAAGATCGTCGAGGAGGCATATGCGGGCGATATCATCGGTGTATTCGATCCGGGTATTTTCTCGATCGGTGATACACTTTGTACAGGTGAAAAGGTAGAATTTGAAGGCATTCCTACGTTCGCACCGGAACATTTTGCACGCGTGCGCCAGATGGACACGATGAAGCGCAAGCAGTTCATCAAGGGCATCAGCCAGATCGCCCAGGAAGGTGCGATCCAGATCTTCCAGGAGTTCAACACAGGTATGGAAGAGATCATCGTCGGCGTAGTCGGCGTCCTCCAGTTCGAGGTACTGACCTACCGTCTGGAAAATGAGTACAATGTAGAAGTCAAGCTGGAAAAACTTCCATACGAGTACATCCGCTGGGTAGAAAACGCTGACGAGATCGACGTAGCTAAGATCCAGGGAACTTCGGATATGAAGCGGATCAAAGACCTCAAAGACAATCCACTGCTTCTGTTTGTCAACAGCTGGAGTGTGGGAATGGTGGAGGAGCGGAATCCGAAGCTTAAGTTAAGCGAGTTTGGGCGTAACTAAAGCCATGCAGCGGAAAGCACCGTTTCAGCGAATGGAAAATTTATTTTTCAGGCGCTGAAAGGGGGATTTCTGCTATACGGCGCAGCCGGACAGAGGTGTGAAACCGCAGGTTTTGCACCCCTGGGCATGGTAAAACAAGAGAGAGTCCCTATTGCACCCCTGGGCATGGTGAAACAAGAGAGAGTCCCCATCGTCCCATCTGGGCATGGCGAGACCATAAAAAAGAAAAGGAGACATTTCATATGAGCAGAGTAGATGTAGTACGTGCAGCCATGGTAGAAGCCATGAAAGCAAAGGACAAAGCAAGAAAAGATTCCTTATCCATGCTGTTATCCGCACTGAAAAATGCGGAGATCGACAAGCGTTCTCCGCTGACTGAGGAAGAGGCGGACGCAGTTGTAAAGAAAGAGATCAAGCAGACGAAGGAGACTCTGGAACTGGCTCCGGCAGATCGTGCGGATATCCGCGAGGAGGCACAGGCACGTCTGGCAGTTTATCAGGAATTTGCACCGGAGGATCTGACCGAAGAGCAGATCGCAGAGGTGATCAAAAGTGTTCTGGCAGAGCTTGGCATTGAAAATCCGGCACCGTCTGACAAGGGCAAAATCATGAAAACCCTGATGCCGAAGGTAAAGGGCAAGGCAGACGGAAAGGTAGTGAACCAGGTAGTGGCTGGAATTCTGTCCAAATAATAACCAAAGGAAAAGAACGAGGCGGAAGATTTATGTATAAAAAGAAAATCGAGCAGTATATCGAGGCGCACAAGCAGGAGATGTTAGATGACATCTGCGCGCTGTGCAGCATCAACAGCGAGCGTTCGGCATACCAGGAGGGCGATCCGTTCGGCGAAGGTCCGAGCCGCGCACTGGCACAGGCACTCAAAATGGCGGAAGAGTATGGATTTTCCATCAACAATTACGATAATTATGTAGGAACCGCCGATTTAAACGACGGTGAGCACCAGCTAGATATTCTGGCACACTTGGATGTTGTCCCGGCAGGCGAGGGCTGGACTGTGACACAGCCGTTTGAACCGATTGTAAAAGACGGAAAGTTGTACGGACGCGGCACGGCGGATGACAAGGGACCGGCGGTAGCAGCTCTGTATGCGATGCGTGCGGTCAAAGAACTGGGAATCCCGGTGACAAAAAATGTCCGCCTGATTCTGGGAACGGATGAGGAGTGCGGCAGCAGCGATATTGAACATTATTATAAAGTGGAGAAGGAAGCGCCGATGACATTTTCCCCGGATGCTTCGTTCCCGGTTATCAATATCGAAAAAGGACGTTTCCCGGGGCATGTGACAGCTTCTTTTGAGGTATCGACGGAGAATGCGCGGATCCTGTCCATCGAGGCTGGCATCAAGATCAATGTTGTTCCGGGCAAGGCGCATGCGACAATTACAGGACTGACCGAGGAAGAGGTGCGTCCGATGGCAGAGGGCGTGACGAAGGAGACTGGCGTACAGTTTGAGCTTCAGGCAGAGGAAGATGTGATCGTGATCACCGCAGTCGGTGAGGGCGCACACGCCTCGACACCAGAGGAAGGCAAAAATGCGCTGGCATCCTTGCTTCTGCTTCTGGATCGCCTGCCATTTGCATCCTGCGGACAGACGAAGCTGATTCACAGCCTGACTGAGTGCTTCCCGTGGAATGATACCGAGGGAAAGGCGCTTGGCGTGGCGATGCAGGCAGAAGGATCCGGAGCGCTGTCTCTGGCATTCACGATGCTTACGATGACGGAGACACGGATGGAAGCGTACTTTGACGGACGTTTCCCGATCGGCGGCAATGATGACAACCTGTTGAAACCGGTGGAGGCAAAACTTGCGTCCCACGGCATGAAGTTGGAGTCCCCGCAGCTGCGAGAGCCGCATTTTGTAGATGGCAATTCCGAGTTTGTCAGAACACTTCTGAATGCTTATGAGCTTTATACCGGCAACAAGGGCGAGTGCAACTACACCGGCGGCGGCACATATGTGCATGACCTGAAAAACGGCGTTGCATTTGGCGCGTCGATGCCGGGCGTGGACAACCGTATGCATGGGGCAGATGAATTTGCCTATGTGAGTGATCTGGTGGCAAGCGCGAAGATTTTTGCACAGGTGATTGCGGATTTGTGTAAGTAACAGAAAATTTCGTTTTTTCCGCCGTAAGAATTAAAGAAACCTTAATTGATTCGCCGCAGGTTCTATGTTAGACTGAAATCCACAACCGAGAGGTACTGTGCATGTTTGAAGACAGCTGCAGGAACTCCGGCGAGAGGGAAAGGAGAGAACGATTATGAAAAAATCATTCCATACAGTTAAAAAGGCAGGGATTCTGACGGCGGCAGCGGTTCTGGGAACAGCGGCACTGGCGGGATGCGGCAGTAAGGCAGATACAACAGAGAGTGCAGCGGCAAGCGAGGAAGCAACCGAAGCGGTCGGAGAGGCAGAAGCATCGGATGCACAGCTTGTCATCGCAGGTGGAGACAGCGCCGGACTGATCGCGGCGGTTCAGGCGGCAGCCGAGGGCATGGATCCGTCGAAGATCCTGATTCTGGCACCGGGCGAAGAGCTGGCGGCAGATATGACGGAGATGGCACCGTATGTCAATGCAGCCGATACGGATGAGCAGTTCCAGGCGAATCTTACGGATGATTTTGAGATTTATCTGTCCGATATTATGACGGCAGGAAATAATACGAACAATTCGGATATGGCGGCATATGTATCGGAGAACAGCGAAGAGGCGAAAGACTGGCTTGCCGACACACTGGGAATGGAGTATGGCGATCTGGCACAGGAGGCAGGTTCCTCGGTGGCCCGCAGTTTCCCGGCAAAAGAGGGAAATCTGAACGAGCTTGCACAGGAAGCGCTGCTTAAAAAAGTCGAAGAGCTGAAGATTCCGGTTGAATATAAGGCAGAATTAAAGAGCGTCGCTTACGATGAAGAAGGTGCGCTTGACCGCATCACTGTGACGGTGGACGGCAAGGATCAGGAGATTGACTGCCTGGCACTGGTAGCGACCGATGTCTCCCTGATTCCGGTTTTTGAGGAATCTCAGGTATATGAGGCAGATGGAAAGGCAGCTGCCTTGGTTGTCAGCAACAATGCGGAACAGCTAAACAAAGATAGCGGCGAGCTGATCAATGGTCTTTATGCAGCAGGTCCGATCCTGTCAGCGGCAGTAGACGGTGAAGGTGTGCTCTCCGGCAATGAGCTGACCGAGGCGGTTGTGTTTGGTTCGACTGCAGGAACAGAAGCAGCGGTTTATGTTTCGGATAACCAGTAAAAGCTAAGCTGGTTCATATGTAATGCCATTTCTAAAAAATCAGATGATGCAGACGAAATAAATAGAAATTAAATAGGAACCTTTAAGAAGAAGGTTCAAGCAAGAAGCGGGTAAAAGCAAAAAAACTTTTACCCGCTTTTAGTATTTTACAGAAAACAGCACGGAACTGATTTGCAAAAATAAAATTATTTTTATTGTGGAGACAATATATAAAAAAGTAAGTCAGAACTAACTCTGTATCACTGAATTATTATAACTTATTCGCAATTCGATATATTTGTTTATAATAATCTGGCTTTTTGATACTATGTAGTCAAACCTCATGAGGAACACGAGAAATAAAAAACCATTACATAAGGGGGTATTACATGGTGGAGAAAACTAAAAATGGGGCGGAGAAAAAAGGAACTCCGTTGTACGTGAAAATATTCATTGCATTGTTTGCAGGTATCGCGTTTGGTTACGTCTTAAATTTTATGGGCGGCGTGGAGAATGAGATCATTAACGGATATGTCCTTCCGTTCTTCCAGTTCATTGGAGATTTGTTTATCAAGTTGATCAAGATGATTGTCGTCCCGCTGGTGTTCTTCTGTATCATCGACGCGGCACTTTCGCTGGGCGATATCAAGAAACTTCGAAGCATCGGCGTTAAAACCATCATCTGGTTTTTAGCAACTGGCGGTATTTCAGCAACCATCGGTCTGATACTTGCCAATATCATCAAACCGGGACGTGGCTTGCAGCTGGGAACGGCAGAGACAGCAATGGAGGTGAAAGAACTTCCGGGTATCTACCAGACACTGCTCGACTTAATTCCGTCCAACCCATTTCAGGCACTGACAAGCGGCGAGATGATGCAGATTATCGTCTTTTCCCTGTTTCTTGGATTTGCCATCATCAGCATTGGCAAGGAAGCACAGCAGTTATGTGACATCATCAGCCTTTGTTCACGGACGATGTTTAAGGTTATCGACATGATTCTTGGAATCATCCCTTACGGCGTATTCAGTTTGATGACTGTAGCACTTGCAAAATATGGCGTTGCCATCTTCGGACCGGTTCTGAAATTCATCTTAACTGATTATCTTGCCTGCATTATCATGAGTACTGTTGGATACAGCATTTTCCTTATCGTGATTGGAAAGGTAAATCCGATGATGTTCTGGCGCAAAGCGTTTGAACCTTGGATGATCGCATTTAGTACCTGTACTTCTTCAGCAGCTCTTCCGGTATCAATGGAAGTAGCACCGAAGAAGATGGGCGTTCCGAGAGATATTGCGAGTTTCGTACTTCCACTTGGATGTACCGCTCAGATGAACGGAACGTGTGCATACTTTGGTATCGTTGTTCTCTTTGCCGCACAGCTGTACGGCGTAGAGTTAAGTATTCAGCAGCAGATTATGCTGGTTGTACAGGCAACCTTCTTAAGCGTTGGCTGTGCAGCAACTCCGCAGATTGGTCTGGTTATCAGCTTAACCCTGATGACGCAGATGGGACTTCCGCTGGATGCATACGCACTGGTAGCTGGAATCTATCGTATCATCGACCAGATTCACACATCTACTAACTCTGTAGGCGACCTGGTAGCATCTGTCTGCATTTCTCAGATGGAGGGCGAACTGGATCACGAGATTTTCAATCAGGGAGAAGCCAAAAAGGCAGCTTGAGTTTTAGAAAGAGACATCCCGGATTCGTATGAAATGTGAAATATATCTGGGCAGTAGTTATGTATGGAACCCGGAAAGCGGGGAAACGACAAATTTGTGCAGAACGTGAATCAAAGATGGAATATGGAACACCCGGTTCTGAAAAGTCCACGTTTTCCGGATAAAAAGGAAAAAAACAGAAATAATTCCCACTTGCAAAGGTGCAAAAATTTAAGGAAACCAGACAAAACAAGAAAAGGAGATTAAAACTATGAGTGATAACAGAATTATCGAATGTATGGAACGTGCACAGTATCTTCTTGGCAACCTGATGGCTGTTAAACCGGGCGAGGAAGTTTTGATTGTCGTTGACCCTCAAACCGACGAGAGAATGACCCAGGCGATGGCAGCAGCCGCTTTAAACTGCGGCGCTGAGTACGGCGTATACATGATGCCGATTCGTGGAAAAGACAAAGCAACCATCTTCCCGAAATCTCTGGAACTTGGCATGGATGCCTGCGATGTATTTGTCGGCATGACCACCGCATCCGGTGCAGCTATCTACAATAACCACCTGAAAGAGCTCATCAACCAGAAGAAACTTCGCGAGGTTTCTATCTGCTTAAGAAATATCGACAACTTCACACGAGGCGGCGCTCTGGCAGACTACGAAGCAGTTTACGCAGATGGCGAGAAACTGCAGGCTATCTGGAGAGGTCATAAGATGGCTCACATCACCACACCGGCTGGTACCGACCTGTACATGGAAATGAATCAGATGGAGCCGATCATCGAGTGTGGTATCGCGAGAAATCCGGGCGATGCAATGGCATGGTCTGACGGAGAGGTTTCCTTAGGACCGGTGATCGACACAACCCATGGCAAACTGGTAATTGATGGACCTATCTGCTACTATGGATGCCCGACCACACCGGTTGAGTTAAGAATTGAAAAAGGACGTATCGTAGAGGTGGTTGGCGGCGATCCGAAGATTTGTAAAGAAATCCGCCGTCAGATCGCAGAAGTTAAAGATTCCGACAACATCGCAGAGATCGGACTTGGACTTAACCCGGCTTGTATGTTCAACGGAGACTTCGAGGAAGAGAAGAAGGCAAGAGGAACCTGCCACATCGCAATGGGCAACGGCTTCTACTATGGACAGCCGGCACGTTCGACCGTACATATCGACATGGTACAGTACAATCCGACCGTTATCTTCGACGAGGGAACACCAGAAGAGGTTCTGATTGTAAAAGACGGCAAGGTTGTTTGTTTGGGCGACAAATAAAACTATTGCATCCAACTAGACAGTTCACCCCAATTATAACCATATAAATATACCTTACTGTTTTGTATGACGCCAGGAATCCCCGTTCAGCCAGTGTATCGGCTGAACGGGGATTCTTGGTATTTTTAAGTCTGATTTGGATGTGAAGTACCGCCTCCCGAGCAAGAAAAACAGGTGACATTGAGCCGGTATGGAACTGCGGCTGGATGGCAAGCAAGCCGATGCAGGCGATTATCGTCCTGCTGTACGGCAGTACCGTATTCTACGCAATTTTCAGCGCACTGGGAATGCTTCCAGCAGGATGGTAAACCCCTTATCACGAAATATTTATAACATATTCGCAAATGGGTATATTTGTTTATAAGTGTGTGCGGGTTTGATAGTATATAGTCAAACCTCATGAGGAACAGAAAAAACTAAATAAACAGCTATGAAACAGAGAACAATGACAGGCAGATAGCTTAAATCGGCTGGATGCAGAGACTGTCAAATAATAACAAAAGCGAGGAGAATGAGTTATGAGTGATAACAGAATTATCGAATGTATGGAACGTGCACAGTATCTTCTTGGCAACCTGATGGCTGTTAAACCGGGCGAGGAAGTTTTGATTGTCGTTGACCCTCAAACCGACGAGAGAATGACCCAGGCGATGGCAGCAGCCGCTTTAAACTGCGGCGCTGAGTACGGCGTATACATGATGCCGATTCGTGGAAAAGACAAAGCAACCATCTTCCCGAAATCTCTGGAACTTGGCATGGATGCCTGCGATGTATTTGTCGGCATGACCACCGCATCCGGTGCAGCTATCTACAATAACCACCTGAAAGAGCTCATCAACCAGAAGAAACTTCGCGAGGTTTCTATCTGCTTAAGAAATATCGACAACTTCACACGAGGCGGCGCTCTGGCAGACTACGAAGCAGTTTACGCAGATGGCGAGAAACTGCAGGCTATCTGGAGAGGTCATAAGATGGCTCACATCACCACACCGGCTGGTACCGACCTGTACATGGAAATGAATCAGATGGAGCCGATCATCGAGTGTGGTATCGCGAGAAATCCGGGCGATGCAATGGCATGGTCTGACGGAGAGGTTTCCTTAGGACCGGTGATCGACACAACCCATGGCAAACTGGTAATTGATGGACCTATCTGCTACTATGGATGCCCGACCACACCGGTTGAGTTAAGAATTGAAAAAGGACGTATCGTAGAGGTGGTTGGCGGCGATCCGAAGATTTGTAAAGAAATCCGCCGTCAGATCGCAGAAGTTAAAGATTCCGACAACATCGCAGAGATCGGACTTGGACTTAACCCGGCTTGTATGTTCAACGGAGACTTCGAGGAAGAGAAGAAGGCAAGAGGAACCTGCCACATCGCAATGGGCAACGGCTTCTACTATGGACAGCCGGCACGTTCGACCGTACATATCGACATGGTACAGTACAATCCGACCGTTATCTTCGACGAGGGAACACCAGAAGAAGTTCTGATCGTAAAAGACGGCAAGGTTGTTTGTTTGGGCGACAAATAATATGGCTATATATTAAGAAATATCAAGAACGAATTGTCAATGAAAGACTGCATGAATTGCGGCTGTGATTTCCCCTTGAGCAGCCGCAATATAAAACATCAGGAATTTGTAAAAGCTTAGGAATTGAATAAACCTCCATATTAAAAATGGAAGCTGTGGACGCAGGTTAGCTGCCTTAGATGTGCAGAGCGCAGGTGTTCGCAGCTTCTTTTGAGTGCTGATTCACGCACCTGGAAGTTTCGTAAAACAAGCTGGATTCTGTCTGAAAAACGACAAATGGACGGAAAATACAGTTTATTTGTTTACAGATATAGAAATCTTATGATAAAATAATAACAATAAAAAATAACTGTTAGATATGGCGGTTATATTCGTTTAAGCAAAGCAGGATGGAAAATGGACAGGGGGAATTGACAAATGCTGAATGAAATGAAGTACGTGTATGAGGTTTACAAAGAAAAGAGTTTTTCCAAAGCGGCGAAGAAGCTTTTTATCAGCCAGCCAGCACTCAGCAACATGGTGCGGAAGGCAGAGAAAGAGATGGGAGCGCCGATTTTTGATCGCAGTACGATTCCGCTGACGGTGACGAAGGAGGGCGCGTATTACATCCGTACCGTTGAAAAGATTCTTTTTCTGGAACGGAATCTAGAACGGTATTTTCAAGATATTGCGGGGCTTCAGGGCGGCACGCTGGCGCTCGGCGGTGCATCTTATTTCTGCTCGTTTGTGTATCCGGATCTGATTGCCCGTTTTCAGACAAAATATCCGCAGGTTACGATTGACCTAACAGAAGGAAATACACGGGAGCTGAAAGCGGGGTTGGAAAATGAGTCGCTGGATCTGGTGTTGGAGACGGCGATGGAGAAGGACGATACTTCGATCAAACGGTATTTATTCCGGAAGGAAAATCTGATTCTGGCAGTTCCGGAAAGTTTTCCAGTTAACCGGAAGCTGCAGCCATACCGACTGTCCAGGCAGGAGATTCTGTCCAAGTCCTTTTTAAAACCGGAGGTGGAGGCAGTTCCGTTAAAGGAATTTAAGGATGTGCCGTTTATCACGATGAAACCGGGCAATGATATGTATAAACGAGGCGCGAAAATGTGCCGCAACAGCGGTTTTACGATGAAAACTGTGATGATGGTGGATCAGGTGCTGACTTCTTTAAATATCGTCTCCAATGGGGTTGGAGCGATGTTTGTGCGTTCTGATATTGTACAGTGGCGTCCGGAGGACCCGAGGCTGGTCTATTATAAGATAGACGACCCGTTGTCTGAGCGGGAGATCACATTTTCGGTCAAGCGGGGGCGTTATGTGACGGCGGCGATGCGTGAGTTTATGCGTCTGGCAGGCATCCGGTCGGATGATCCGGACGCCGATCCGGCTGCCGGGAGGCAAAAGGAGTAACGGCAATTTCCGAAGACAGGGACTGAATGCGGCGTAAATTCCGGAATGTGGTTGCAAAATCAGTTAATCGTGTAAATTTTATATAATTTTACGTCGATTTAGACTTTACCAGCAGTCTAAAGTATGATAGACTATAACAATGAGGGTAAATGAGTTGCCGATTAAAGGCGGAAGAATTTCTATTCTGGAGAATTCGCGGGATGCTATGAGAGACAGGAGCAAAGGTGGATTTTATGAAGGAGACAGAGGGGATTTATTTATCCAAGACGATGAGGAATAGGAGGAATAGCGGGCAGGAACATGGAAATCACAGTTGCGAAGACGGCTGGCTTCTGCTTTGGCGTGAAGCGGGCAGTCGAGAAGGTATATGATCAGATAGCGACGGGGAAGAAGCCGATCTATACCTACGGTCCCATCATCCACAATGAAGAGGTGGTGCGGGATCTGGAAGAGAAGGGCGTACAGGTCATCAATTCGAAGGAGGAACTGGAAGCCCTGAAAGAAGGCGTGGTCGTCATCCGTTCCCACGGCGTAGGCAGGGAGATCTATGAACTCCTGGAACGCCAGGGACTGGAGCTTGTGGACGCGACCTGTCCATTTGTCAAAAAGATCCACAAGATTGTCCGGGAACAGTGCGAAGCCGGACGCCGCGTGATTATCGTGGGAAATGAGCACCACCCGGAGGTCGAGGGTATCAAAGGCTGGGGAAATGAGTATACTCTGGCAGTCGAGTCACTGGAGGAATTTGAAAATCTGGCACTCAGACCGGATGAAAAGCTCTGTATCGTGGCGCAGACGACATTTAACTACAATAAATTTCAAGATTTAGTTGAAAAAATTTCAAAAACGTATTATGATATACTTGTTTTAAATACGATTTGCAATGCAACACAGGAGAGACAGGTTGAGGCGAGGCAGATAGCTTCACAGGTTGATGTTATGATTGTGATTGGAGGCAAGAACAGTTCTAACACACAAAAGTTGTATGAGATTTGCCGCAGGGAATGTAAACACACTTACTACATTCAGACACTGGAAGATTTCAAGCCTGAGATAACAGGTACTGTGCGCAGCGTAGGTATTACAGCCGGGGCATCGACCCCAAATCAAATTATCGAGGAGGTTCATACTAATGTCAGAATTAAGTTTTGAACAAATGTTTGAAGAATCATCATTCAAGAGATTACGTACAGGAGAGGCTGTTACCGGTCAGGTTATCGGTGTCAAGGAAGACGAAATCATTCTCAGCATCGCTGGAAGCAAATCCGAAGGCATCATCACAAGAAGCGAATTCACCAATGAGCCGGGCGTAGATCTTAGAACCAAAGTTCAGGTCGGCGACGAACTGGAAGCAAAAGTTCTGAAAGTAAACGACGGAGAGGGCATGGCTGCTTTATCTTACAAGAGACTGGCTGCTGATAAGGGTCTGAAACGTCTGAAAGAAGCTTTCGAGAACAAGGAAGTTCTGAAAGAGAAAGTTACACAGGTTATGGAGAAAGGCCTCGTAGTAGAGGTTGAGGGAACCCGTGTATTCATTCCGGCAAGCATGGTTTCTGATACTTATGATAAAGACTTATCCAAGTACGCAGGTCAGGAGATTGAGTTCGTAGTTACCGAGTTCAATCCGAGCGGAAGAAGAAGCCGTATCATCGGCGACCGCAAGCAGATCCTGCTTGAGAAGAAAGCTGCTATGCAGAAAGAATTATTCGAGAAGATCGCTGTTGGTCAGACCGTAGAAGGTGTTGTTAAGAATGTAACTGATTTCGGTGCATTTATCGACCTTGGCGGCGCTGACGGTCTGCTTCACATCTCTGAGATGTCCTGGGGCAGAGTTGAGAATCCGAAGAAGGTTTTCAAAGTAGGCGATAAAGTAAAAGCTCTGATCAAAGATATCAACGGCGAGAAGATCGCTCTGAGCTTAAAGTTCCCGGAGAGCAATCCGTGGGCAAACGCAGCTGAGAAATATGCTGTAGGCAACGTAGTAGAAGGCAAGGTAGCACGTATGACTGATTTCGGCGCATTCGTTGAGCTGGAGCCAGGTGTAGATGCACTTCTTCACGTATCCCAGATTTCCAGAGAGCATGTTGACAAACCATCCGACGTACTGAGCGTAGGACAGGTTATCACTGCTAAGGTAGTTGATTTCAACGAGGCAGACCGCAAGATCAGCCTGAGCATGAAAGCTCTTGAGAATCAGGAAGCAGAAGAAAACTAATCAAACGGTTGACGCCAGTTTCTCATCGGACAGATAGTGCGTCAGACGGAGGATGAAAGAATCATCAGGCTGTCACTTCCACAGGAAGAATGTGGAGGTGGCAGCCGTTTTTGCGATGGCGTGGGGCATGGTATTCTTGACCGGAACGCAGTTGGGTATTTCTGGGATTGGAAGAAAGAGCTGGCTGTTTCTGGCGCTGTAGAAAGCTATTTGGTGATTTTATTAAGATAAAAATGAAAACAGGCAGTATGGCGTATGTGATGGAACATAGGTTGTACGGTCTGTTTTTTGCGTGATGAGGAGCGGGATACGGCGTGGTGAAGGGTTGTGGGAGCAGAAAGATGGATTGGAGTGAGTCATAAGGATATTTGGAAAAATATTGACAAAGAAGGTACACTGATATATAATTTAGATACAATATTATATAATATATAATATTAAACAAGAAAAAATATTATATTTTGAATTAGTGAATCTTAGGAGGGATAAGATGGTTTTTAATACAGGAGCTGCGCTTCTGGATGCGATCGTCCTTTCAGTTGTATCAAAATCTGCAGAAGGAACATATGGGTATAAGATCACGCAGGATGTCCGTCAGGCAATCGAAATATCGGAGTCCACGCTTTATCCGGTGTTGCGGCGGCTTCAGAAGGATGACTGCCTGGAAACATATGACCGGGCGATCGACGGCAGAAACCGACGGTATTACAAAATAACGGAGGCGGGACGGATTCAGCTGAATCTTTACCGGGGTGAGTGGAACGTGTATGCAGGAAAAATTTCAGAGATACTGAAAGAGGGATAAGGAGAGGCAGATCATGAAAAAAGAAGCATTTTTAGAGAGGCTGGAAGCGCTCTTGCAGGATATTCCGGAAGAAGAAAAACGGGATGCGATTGACTATTACCGCGATTATCTGGAGGAAGCGGGACCGGAGAAGGAAGAAGAGGTACTTGCAGAATTTCAGAGTCCGGAGCATATTGCCGAGGTAATCCGGACGGAGCTGCAGAGTGAATGGAGTGGCGGCGAATTTACAGACCGGGGGTACAATGACAGCCGGTTTGAAGAAAAGCGGACGACTTTATCCAGAAGCGGTGGGGCAGAACAGGGAGAACGAGAAAAAGAAGCAGGATTTCAGGCTGGAACCGAGGATGCCCCATTCCGGGAATTTCGGGATGAGGAAACGGGAGAAAATGCGGCATCCAATGAGAATCAAAGAAGCCGTCTGAGCGAGATGCTGCATTGCTTAAAAGAAAAAATAACCGGTTCCAAGATTGGAATGGTTGTGGCAGTTCTGGTAGTGCTTGCAGTTCTTCCATTTATCTTTTCGCTGGTAACGGGGACTGTGGGAAGTGTTTTTGGGCTGGCAGTCGCACTGGCAGCGATATTGGTGGTGCTGGGACTGATGACGGTGCTGGTGTTTGTTGGCGGAATTATGCTGTTCGTTCTGGGTGCAGCGAGTCTGTTTGAACATTTTGCGATGGGACTGATGTTCATCGGATTGGGTATCGCGGCAGAGGGCAGCTGTCTGCTTCTGATATGCGGCTGTATCCTGTTTTACGGTGTATTTCTGCCGTGGGCAGTCAAGGGAATCATTCAGCTTTGCCGTCAGGCGGCAGGTTATCTGTCAGCCAGGGCGTAGGAGGATAGGAAAATGAAAAAATGGATGAAAAAAATGGCAATCATTGGCGCTGTCCTCTTTGTGGGTGGAATCGGTGTGACATCGATCGGGGCTGCCATTGGAGGCGCAGCTGCCGGACTGGATTTTCTGATCGATCAGGAAAAAAAATTTCAGGATAAATATAACTGGGGTGATTCGGAGGAGATATGGGATGATACGGAGCAGCTGCCGGATGAGATCGACGAGCCGGATGAGATGGAAGAGCAGCTGCCGGAAGAGATCGACGAGCTGGATGAGATGGAAGAGCAGCTGGACAGAGAAAAACAATGCGAATAGTTTTCCAGAAAATGGACATACTCTGAGTACACAAGGTGGAAAGGAGTATTTTTTATGGATGAAAATAAGGTGGATTTTGAGAAAATGACCCCGGCAGAGCGGCTGAAATATGAGGTGGCGGAAGAAATTGGGCTGGCAGACAAGGTACGGCAGTATGGCTGGAGAAGCCTGACTGCCAAGGAGAGCGGGCGGATTGGCGGTCTGATGACGAAGAAAAGGCGGGAGATGAAACAGGATAAGAAAGGCTGATAGATATTTGCTTGAAAACACCAAAAGCCCTTGAAAATAAAGGAAAAATCCAATATTTTCAAGGGCTTTCAAATCTGCCGGCTGCGGGACTTGAACCCGCGAAGAAGCCTTTAATATCAATGCTTTTCAGGCATCGTGTTGCATTTCGTGTTGCATGATTTTACGTTTGCAACTTTTTGGAAATGTTCAAGGATCAGCTGACTCTGCTTTTCTGCCTCCGAATCAATGACATTCCGGTAGACGGTTTTCATCACATTATCAGAGGACCAGCCGCCGCGCTGCATAATGTATTGATCCGGGACTCCGATCGCGTGCATGATGGACGCGGAATAATGCCGCAGGTCATGAAAGCGGAAGTGGGGGAGCTGACAGAGATCCAGAACCCGCTCGAATTCTCGCGTGAGCTGATCGGGATTCAGATTACACAGCGGCCCTTTTTTACCGCGTATATGTTTAAAAAAGAATTCTGGCATTTGTATGGTCCGATAGCTGCCGTAGGTTTTGGGCGATTTGGTTATCCACTCATTGTCTTCGCTGCGCACGATGCTTTTGCTGACAGTTATGGTGTTCCCTTTAATATCACGGGAAGTCAAAGCACAGATTTCGCCACGGCGAAGCGGACCAAATGCAGCCAGAAGAATGGCTATTTCCAGATCGGTTCCAGCAGATTCAGCCAGGAGGCGCTGAATATCTGTGTCGTTCGGACAATATAGCTCCGGGTGCTTCCGGGCGGGAAGCTGTACGCGGATGGAAAGGTCGGGGGCAAACATATCGAGAGCCGCTGTCAGAAGCGCATAGGCATTTCGGACGGTCTTAGGGCTAAGCCTTTTCGATAAATCAGATATCCAGATCTGTACAATCTGGCTGTTCAATTCATTAAGGCGTGTGCTGCCGAAATCGCCCTGGAAGTGCGTCCGCAAGAGTCCTGCATAGCCGCGTAGGGTAGACGGGGAAAGGACGGCTGCTTTCATGTCCTTGTATCGCTGGACAGCGACACGAACGGATATATTTTCGGCGCGGTTCCTTTTCTTTGATAATTTCCATTCGTCTGCAAGCATCCGCGCCTCTTTCTTGGTCGGCGCGGTAAAGGACTTATAATGACGTTTACCATCCGGATCTGTGTAATCTAAAGCCAGAACACGAAAGTTCCCGGATGGGAGTGAATTTTTGCGTTTTGCCATAATGATATCATCCTCCTTGGTGGGTATAGGAAATACACCCCTTGCAGGGCACCCGGAAGAATGATATAATTCAAAGTGTTCAAGTTTGATTATATCTTCCGGGAGTGATCCTGTAAGAGAAAATCTATGTAAAGCCGTTCGGTGTTGGTAGCACCGGGCGGTTTTGCTATTTAAAGGGGTCGAAATCGACCACTTTATGCTTTAATGAGCATTTTCTTCAGAATGCATTCGTTGGCTGATGCGGAATTGTTCGGCGTCTGGAACGTCTATAAATTCTACTGTTTTATCAAAGTTTTTCTTAACTACTTCTTTGATTTCATCCAGGGTTACATTGAAAAATTCTCGGCGCGTATTTACCATATTTATCTTACGATCTTCAAATGCCCTATGCAAAGCAGCTTCCAGAGCAGGAGCATCATCAGAAAAAATCATTGCGTGTACATCAAAATTAAACGGAACAGAAGCATCGCCAAGTTCATCCACGCGGTCTTGAGGGTCTAATCTTCGGGTCATTCCAATTTTATAAACATTAGGACCGAAAGAACCAATATTTGAAATTACGTAAACGTAACCAGCTTTCATATTCGCCTGACGGTAATCAATATCTGCAATGGCTTTTTCTATATCTTTGATATGAGACTCAAGCTGCGCTTTCTTCTCTAAGAGATCCGCATCGTTAGGTTTTTGCTGGAGCTGCAACTGTAAATGCTCATAAGCAGTTTGGTAATGTGTTTGCTCTTTTTCGATTCTTTTTCGCTGTTCTTCAATTTCCTTTTGGATACGAGCCTGTTCGCGCTGTTCTGCGCGGGCAGCTTTTAGTTCTTCTTTTTCCTGTTGTTTTTTCTGCTGATATTCGAAAGCTAAACGGAGTTCTTTAACTTTGGCATCTAAATAGGGTTGAGTTATGGAAATACTCATAATGGTTCCTAGTTTTGAAATAGCCTCAGCCGATTTATAGATACGATCTAATGTTGCGTCAAAATTGGTGTATTTAACACGGGATATTAAATCATCACATTCGCTATTAAAAGCTCGCATGAGCAATTTCTGAGTATCAGAGACCATTTTCTTGCCTTTAGAGACGCTACCATTTACAGTCCATTCGGTACTTCCGGAAACCGCATTCTTATTCTTTATTAATTCTTTTTGTTTAGCGCGTATTTTTGCTAATTCTTCCTTATAGTCTAAAGCACTGGCAAAATCATAATGCGGCTGGTACAGTCCAAACTCCTGTACAATGATTTCATCGTCCATCCATGATATTTCGGAATGTTTTTTATGTATTGTATCATTCAGCGAATTGATTTCATTGTTTTTCTTGGATATATCAGAAGAAAGCGAAGCAATTTCATTTTCTTTTGTGGAAATTTCGTTTTGGAGTTCTTCAATTTTCCTTTGCAAGGCATCAGCCTGCTGCATTTCGGGTGTGAATAAACTTTTTAACCGTTCACATTCAGCTTGAGACTTTTTAAGTTCAGCCTTATATTGATTCCCTTTAAAAGTATCAAATAATCCCATAGTTTTCTCCTTTTGTTATTTTTGCTGGAAACGTAATTTGACTAAGTCTTTACGATATCCCAGTAAGTGGGATATCTGATCTGCGGTGTATGGTTCATATTCAGCGATCATATCATCATCGATTAAGAGATCCATAGCAAACGTATCTGCCTCCACCTCGTAACGATGGGTGTTTAGGTGGGTTCTGCTATCCATAAACAATGCATTGGCTTTTTTATGGAGCAGCATATGCCCGAGTTCGTGGGCACAAACAAATGTTTTTTCGTGTTCTGGAAGAGATTCATCTATGTAAATGATATTATTTCGCTGAAAATATTGGTAAAATCCACGGACTCCACTTAAGGGGGCGAATACTACAATGGCATTCAGACCGCGGATGATATCAAAAGGATTCCTGGTCTGATGCTTACGCACCAGCGTGTTGACCCTTTTCTTAATATCCATAAGCTATTCCTTCTTATATTTTTTAGGAGTGTACTTTTCTTTATTTTTCTTCTTCGCCATTTCCATGCCGATCTGCATCGCGGATAGAATCGACTCGATTGCCTCGGGACTGGCGGGATCGCCGTCAAACATTAAGCCTTCCTGAGAGAGTAGCTGATCGCGGGTATTATTTAGAATCTTCTCAATGTCCTTTTCGTCACGAGGGGTTAATGGTGGTGTATTCTCCGGTAATTCGCCCGATGCAAGGTATTCAACAGATACATTAAAGTAGTTGGCTACTTTCTGTAAACGTTCATAGGTTGGAGTGCTGTTCTTCCATTTTGATATGCTACCATTCGAAAAACCAAGCTCCTTTTCAAGTTTTCCCTGTGATAGTCCAGCTTCTTTTCTCAGCTTTTCTATTCGTTCAAATGTTGTCAAAAATATCCCTCCTTAATTACAGAAAATATTCTGTAAAACCACTTGACAAATAGAAATGTTTCGGTATAATAAGAAGTGTGTTACAGAAAACTTTCTAAAATATACAAATGGTAATTACTGAAATTATTCTATTGAACTGACAACTTCATATTAGAATATTTTCAGTAAAAAGTCAATATATAAATAGAAAGTTTTCTGACATAGTTTTCTAAAATGGAGGTGGTAATGGTGCTGTATGACAACGTAAAACAGGCATGCAGAGAAAAAGGCGTGTCTGTTTCTGCACTGGAGAAAGCGGTAGGTTTTTCTAACGGGTGTATTTCTAAGTGGAATGAGAGTGAACCCGGCATTCGCAAGGTTCAGAAAGTGGCGGATTATCTCGGCGTAGCGATCGAAGATCTGTTGGAGTAGGGAGGTGAGAAGGATGAAGATATCTGTTGGAAAAGATATTCGGCGCCGAATAATAACAAATCTGCTATCCGCACATAAACAGATAGCAGATTATGGGAGCACTGAATCATTGATCATGCTAACGAAGTTTATTTCAAAGTTTTCCAGACAATTCGATGATGATTTCTTTGAGCTTAGGCAGGAAGAACATGATAGTAATTCCGAATACCCACCAAATAAAAGTTAGCAAAACATTGCATGCTTTAAAAAGAGATTTATTTTCGTCAAAACCGAGATATTCAAGCAACTTTTTTGGTGCGAAAACAACCGAATTTATCCAAAACACAGGGCTGAATGTTTCGAATATGCGTTGTCGAAAAATACCTTCGGCTTCATAAAACATCCGAACGGCTCCACCAGAGATGTCTGAGTGAGCGGAGGGAAAGTTGGTAAAAACATCTGCTTCAAAGGTTGCAGCTCTGCCAAAGCCAACGGACTGAGTTATTGGAATGGATATGTTTTTTACACCAGCTTTTTTGAAAAGTGAGATAATTTCGGCTTTGTAAGTTGGAAAATTAGGTGCTCTATCTGATAACCATTCTAAATGCATTTGACTTAAATGTCGTATACGAAAGAAGTAGTAGAGGTTGGTTGATACCTTATATGTTGAAATGATAAGAAAAAAGATAATGATTTTTTTCATGCTTTATTTTTCCTTGTTGTACTCGGCTCTGGCAGGAGCCTGTAGGTACAGTATAGGACAAAAGGATGGGGATGGCAATTAAAAAGAGGCGTATTCCAATAAAGAGAGCGAACCTAGAAGGGAGGCAAAAGAGATGCGTTTTATTGAGAACGAGATTCTGGAACGTATTGGCTTTGATTTTTATTGCGACATTGCAAATAACATTGTCAAAGCCAGAGCAGAAATGGGATGGACCCAGAAGAAGCTGGCAGAGCAGTCAGGAATCAAACCCCATCGGCTGGTGGGAATTGAAAATGTAAAGATCCGGATCGATTTGGATGATTTGGAAAAGCTGTCAAAGGTCTTAAACAGATCAGTGGACTGGCTTCTGGATGCGGAGTTGGAGGGCGGCGGAAAAGAATGCCTTTATCTGGTTTGGTCGGACTCCAGTCCATGTCTTAAACTTTACCAGAGAGCTACCAGTAAGCGGATGGCATTCATGATATATGACAGAAAATTCAAGGAGTGCCATGTTGCATACAGCAGCGGGCGAGAGAGACATTTTGTACAACTTGTAGGAGTTCCAGTATCAACGGCAGAAATTCAGAAGAAGTTCAAAAAGCGTGTGACGGATGATTTGCCGATAGAACCGGATTGATTCGGGATGCCAATGCTCAGATGTCATTAGCTGAGTAGGGGGAATTCTGTTCGCAACAGAGGATGAGAAGGAGGTGTAAGAAATGAAAAGAACTGCATTTAAGAAAAAGCCATCATGGAGCTATTGCACGGCGGATTGGATAAACGAAATTAAGATTCGAACCAGTTGGACAAATGAAAAACTTGCTGGTGAGCTGGGAGTATCGATGTCAACGCTCCATAATCTTAAATCTGCGCCGTGGAAGGTGTCTGGGGCGTACGTGCTGCGGCTTCTGGAGATTCGCAATAATGTGATTGCAAAATATGAAAATGAAAGAAAAGTCGTGTAAGATCTGCTGGAGTTGCTGGCGGTGTATGGAATCCGATCGGGAATACCCGTGCAAAAATTATAAGAAGAAAGCGAGGAAGCGTAATGAGAAGAGAACTGAAATGCATGGAACTGAGAAGTCAGAACCAGCGGACCATTGAGGTGCTGGGCGAGGAACTGAGTAGAGCACAGGCAGATCTGCAGTTTGCTTGGCGATTAGCCTTTACCGGTCTGGCGATTGCAGCGGTGGCGACCGGGGCGATGGTGGCGATTGCACAGGCGGCGGGGATGTTCTAAATGAGAGAAAGAGAAATGGAGTTTTGCCCGTTCAGAACTGTGATGGAGACATTTCCAGCCGTACTTGTTGGACAAGGGGACGTTACACGGACGAGATTTGAATTATGCTTAAAAGAAAAATGCCCAGCGTTCCGTGTGATGAGGGGGGCGAGAGCTGTTTGAGGCTGGAGAAGCAGTAAAGGCTGTTTTTGGCAGCAGGGGAAGGAGGACAGGAGTATGTCGAAGAGAGTCGAAGAAATCCTCAGAGGTATGCCACGGGAAGATCTGAGAGTCAGAGAAGATTACCGTGATGATGGATTACGCGTCAAGCTTGCGACGCATTACCTTATAGGCTATCTGGGGAATGAAACACCGGAAAACAACAGAGCTGTTTACAGCGGAAAGGAGATTGCGGAATTGCTGGAAAGCGTCTGCAATGGCATTGAATAAGAAAGATGAGCAGGAGAACCAACGGAACCAACCGTGCCGGGGCGATGGTAAACGCCAGCCGGTACACCGGTTATGGGAAACCAAAGAAAAAGACCGCCAGCTTGGCAGAGCTGAACGGTCACATTAATAAAAATATTAACAGCTTAATTATATCAAGAGATTCGGGAGGATGCAATGGTAAAAGCAACATTTAAAGGTAAAAGGGAGCCGATGGAGCTGGAGGGGGATATGATCCTTGGTACCACGATCCAGTATGATGCAATCAGAGATTCAGGGGCGTTTATCATCGGTGATGTTAAATTTTCAATTCTTCCGGGAGCCCTGGCAAGAATGGCGGCGGCGCTTCTGAAAGCGTATTTTTCGGGAGAAGAGCTGGAGAAGGCGTATGCATATTTCCATACAGAATTTCTTGCAGCTGCGGAAGCAGCACGGGAGGAGGATTCCGATGAAGAAGAGACTGGCAAAGAAAATTGAGAAGATGCGCCGGAAGAAGATTCATGAGGCGCTGGAGATGGTGTTGGAGATCAATACCACGCAGGTAAGAAGTCAGGAGCTTACTGGACGCAAGCCTACGGCGTTCTTTTTGTTTTCGGGTCATGTAGCAGACGTAGATGTTAGCGTGTATCAAAATGGATGGAGCTTTACACGCGGCGCGGAAGGACGTTGGAGTGCTCAAGCCTTCCTCGACCACGCTGGAGATATGGAGCGACTGCTGAAAGAGCTTGCGAACAAGAAAAAGGAGTTACAGGATGCTGGAAAGATGTGACTGCTGTGGCGCTGTTGGAGGAAGACAGAAGAATGTATAAAGGAATGATGTTTACGCCAGAAGCCGGAAAGACAGTGAACGATGCAGAGGCGTTCGAATACGCGAAGAATCATCTGGATGAACTGCCGCAGGAAGATAAAGAACTCTTTGTTGAGTTCTTCTTCTCTGGCAACTGGATTAAGGAGGAAGATCATGCTGAAACCATATAGTGAACTCAGAAAAGTGGACATATCTCGATATTGCATGGAACGAGAAGGAATTAAATATTTAAATTGGGCGAAGTGCATTGACATTCTGCGCGAATACGGAGCAGAAGAGGTTTATTTTGAACCAATTCCAAACCCCAAAACAGGCGGAAGCCTTTATTATACTGATCTTGAATTTGAAGATAAGAGCGGAATTAGAAATCGTTGCTACGAAACTCGCATCAGAGTTGTAATTGATGGCAAGGAATACATCATGCAGTCACCGGTCATGAACGGAAGCAATCCTGTAAAGGACAACAGCATGAATCAACAGCGTGTCTGGAATAGCATGACGCGTTCGTTTGTGAAGTGTGTGGCAATTCACACTGGACTTGGTTTTGATTTGTGGCTCAAAGAGGAACAGAAGCCATTTGACAATGTTATTCCCGGGGACGAGCCTTTAGCAAGCAAAGCGCAGATACAGACCCTTAAGAATTTAGGTAAAAAGCATAAGGTAGATATGGAGTATTGGCTTGCATCTAATAATCGTGCATGGGATAGTCTTACGGGAAATGAAGCAGGAACCATGCTGAATGCTTTGAAGGCAAAGTACGGAGATGATTAAATGTGGAGAGCAAAGGAACTTTAATAGATGTGTCAAGGGATTGGAAGACTGGGCGGCTGCGGCTGACATTCGAATTTGAGTCAGATGTGGCGGCATCCATCGACGAAATCAAGGACAAAGTATTGCGGATCACGGTTAAACAATGGCGCGACAAACGGAGCTTGGATGCGAATGCGTATTACTGGGTGCTTCTATCAAAATTAGCGGAAGACCGTAAAATCTCAAAACCTCGGGCCCATAATACAATGTTACGGGATTACGGCCAAGTGGAAATAGTAGGAGGCTCCCGTTACTATGTGAGGATTCCCGATACAGACGAAGCTGAAAATGATGTAATGGAGCGAGAAATGTTTCATCTGAAGCCAACGTCGCAGGTGATCGAAGGAACAGACGGAATAAATTATCGAACCTACGTTATGCTAAAAGGTTCCAGCCGGTATGATAGTGCTGAAATGGCGCATCTCTTGGACGGCCTGATAAGCGAATGCAAGCAGCTTGGTATTGAGACGGCAACGCCGGAAGAACTGGAGCGTATGAAACAGCTGTATGAGCAGAACAGGAGAAAAGATGAAAAGACTACATAGTGTTTTGACGGCTGATCTGGGGCACTGCATCATCACTGGAAGTAGCAACGTAGCAATCCATCATGTTTTTAATGGAGCCAACCGGAGCAGATCGGAGGCATATGGCTTTATCGTTCCGCTCCGCCCGGACTGGCATAACATGACGCCGTACAGCGTCCATATGAATCAAGAGTTCGACGAGAGCCTGAAACGCCGAGCACAGGAGTATTATGAAGCGCACATCGGCACCAGGGAGCAGTTTATTGCCGAGTTTGGCAAGAGTTATTTATAACGGTACCAGCCACAGGGCTTGTACATAGCAACCCGTAGACAGCATCCTGGCACGCCTTACCGTGTTATATATTACCAACCTTTACAGGATGCCATTGGTTTTCCGGGAGGGAGACCGACCCTCCCGCTCCGGAAGGGGGAAGAGATTTGTCGGAAAAGAAATTGACAGAAATGGAAATCTTTACCAGTGCTTTATACAATGCGCTGGGGGTAGGACATAAGAACGCGCAGACCCGCAGGGAGCTGTGCAAGCGCCTCGGATGCAGCGATCGGATGCTCCGCAAGGGAATAGAGATTCTGCGGCTTGATTATGCGATTCTGACCCGTGACGATGGTAGGGGCTATTACCTGCCGGAGACAACGGATGCGGGGCGAGCAGATGCCAAGCGCTGGTCTAAGCGGCAAGATCGCCGCGTGCAGGCAATCCGCGCAGCACAGGCGGGAGCACTTAAATTTGCGACGGGATGGAAAGAGCCGAAAGGCATATATGGACAGATTAGCATGTTCAGGGATGGAGGACAGCAGGATGGGGAAGGCACAGAGGGAAAAAGGAAAGCGCGGCGAGCGTGAACTTGCTGGCATCCTGCGGGACTATGGATATAATTGCCGCCGGGGTCAGCAGTATTGCGGGACTTCCGGCGATGCGGACGTGATTGGGCTGCCGGATGTACATATCGAAGTAAAACGAGTGGAAGACCTGAGACTTCGGAAAGCGCTGCAGCAGTCCTCAAGGGACGCCAGGGCGGGCGAGATTCCGGTGGTAATGCACCGGCGCAACCATGAGCCGTGGCGGGTGTCCATGTACCTGCAGAACTTCCAACGGATGTATTCGGACGACATTTTCGACGAACTGAAAGCACGGATCCGCGGTGGAATCATTACTCTGCTGTTGGATACATGGATCTGCTATTACCGGGACTGGCAGGCGGGAAAGGAGATGGGCTTGGATGAGTGATAAGAAGTCTTTTGTCATGTATGAGAGCTGGGGCACTGCCATCGAAAAGATGAGCAACGAGCAGGCGGGCGAACTCATCAAGGCGATCTATGCCTACCAGAAAGACCCGGATGCCGCTCCGAAAGACCCTGCATTGGCGTTCGTGTTTGAACTTATCAAGCAGCAGCTGGACGCAGACAGTCAGCGCTACAAAGAAGCATGTGCCGCCAGATCGGAAGCAGGGAAGAAAGGCGGAAGACCAAAAGCAAATGCTTCTGATAAAAAGCAAATGGTTTCTGAGGAAAGCAAAAAAAGCAAATGCTTTTCTGAAAAAGCAAAAAAAGCTGATAATGATAATGAGTATGATAATGATCTTAAAAAAGAAAACACCCTAGAGGGTGTAAAAGAAAAGCGCTTCGCGCCTCCCGCACTCCAGGAAGTAAAAGATTACTGCCTGAAAATGGGATACACACACGTGGATGCAGAGCGTTTTATTGACTACTATGCGAGTAATGGCTGGATGGTCGGAAAAAACCGCATGAAGGACTGGAAAGCGACGGTTAGAAACTGGGACAGGAGTGAAAAGACTCCGCAGAGGCTGGATGGGGCCGCCGAAGTCGCCAAGAAGAACCGCTTTCACAACCTGGAAGAACATGGTTACGACTACGATGCGATGGTGTGGGGCATGGTGGGCGCAGCGGCGCAGGGCGAGGCTGGAAGCGCTGTGGAACCTGGTACGGGATGAAAGGATGATGAACAATGCAATCAGTGATTCGCTATCCAGGCAGTAAGGCGCGCTTGGCGGACTGGATCATCGGTCACTTCCCGGCTCATCACAGCTATTTAGAGCCATTTTTAGGTTCTGGAGCGGTTCTCTTCCGGAAAACGCGGAGCCCGATTGAAACGGTCAACGATCTGGATGGAGATGTAATCAACCTGTTTGAATGCATCCGAAGAGATCCGGATCGTCTGGCATGGGAAATCTATAACACACCGTATGCAAGGGAGACATATGAGGCAGCAGATGAGCCGGTAGACGCCTACAGTAGGGCGACAAAGCTCTGCATCCGGGCGAATCAAGGCTACGGCTTTAGGACGGCAGGGTCCCCGGCAGGCTGGAAAAGGGATGTATGCGGCAGAGAAAAGGCATACACGGCGCGGGACTGGTGCCGCCTGCCGGATGCCATCATGCAGGCGGCGGAACGACTGCGGGGAGTACAGATAGAGTGTATGGACGCGGTCATGCTGATCCAGCAGTACAACCACCCGAATGCGCTGATTTATTGCGATCCTCCGTATGTCCTCGGCAGCAGGACAGGAAAGCAGTATAAGCACGAGATGAGCGACAAAGATCATGAGCGATTGCTGCAGGTGCTTCTGCGGCATACGGGACCGGTGTTGATAAGTGGCTATGACAATGAGATATATCGAGACATGCTTCGGGGCTGGCATCTGGAAACAAAAATGGAATACTGCCGGGCGAATAAGCAGCGGGAAGAATGTCTCTGGATGAATTTTGAGCCGTCGGGACAGTTAAGAATGTTTTAGACAGGTTGAAAGGAGCGATGCACGATGTGTGCCCTGAAACATGGATTTGGGAGGTAATAGAATGCGGTTGATAGCAAATAACGACGGAACGTGGAGTGCTCATGATGAGACTTATGATATCATTATCCGCTGCGGCACAAAAGAGGAAAATGAGCGGGTTATGGAGCTTCTGAAAAACGAGCCGATCTCCAAAAAAGACGTTTTGGAAATCATCAAAGAAACCGGAGGATGTGATTCGTCGGACATTTTCTCAAAAGGCTGGGATATGGCTTGCGATGCGATCACGAAGAAGGTATCGGAAAGGTTATAGCATGGATAGAAAGGAAACGACAAAATTTCTTGGCGAGTTGCTGGAACGGCAGTATTTGTGTGGAGCAGGGAGACACTGGGCGAAGGAAGTAAGCATTGATCCGGGATCGGCCGTTACGCATCGTCGCGTTGATTACATGATGTTTCAGCCGCCGCGGCAGTGTGACGTCGCGGATATCGAAAAAGGCATCTTTACTTGTTATGAAATCAAGAGTTGCCGGGAAGATGTGTTCAGCGGAAATGGATTGAATTTCATCGGAGAGAAGAATTACATAGTAACCACGATGTAGTGCTATAAAGATATTAAAGAGGATTATCTAAGCGGGGCACTTGACGAACATATTCGCAGTATCAATCCAGAATCGTCGACAGAATACGGAATCATAGTGGCTATTCCAAAAACGAGAATGCTCGAAGATGAATTTCAGAATCCGACACCGCTGGATGGGAACCTGGATAAATGGAAACTGGCGATCGCCATCAAGTGTTTTGGCGGTCGCCGGAAGCGGTCGATGGTCGAATTATTGTTTTGTATGCTGAGGAGTGGAAGATGAGGTGAAATAGATGGACTTGGAGAAGAAAGCAATAGAACGAATCAGGATGGCGTCTGAATTGTCGCTGTATCACTATAAGCAGCCTTTGATTTGCACATACAGCGGCGGCAAGGATAGTGATGTGATGCTAGAATTATTTAAACGGTCAGGAGTACCCTTTGAGGTATTAAATTCCCATACCACAGTGGACGCGCCGCCGACGGTGTACCATATCCGAAAAAGATTTAGGCAGCTTGAAGAGCAAGGGATAAAAGCGACAATTAAATACCCGCCGCTCACGATGTGGCAACTAATCCCAAAGAAATTACTTCCGCCGACGCGGGTAGCTCGGTATTGCTGTGCGGTATTTAAGGAGGGGAACACCCCCAACCGATTTGTCGCAACCGGCGTCAGATGGGCTGAGAGCAAAAAAAGGCAAGGCAGACAAGAAATCGAGCCAAGTAATTATAAACTTGCAAAAAAAATGCGGACATTAGATGAAAACGCGCAGGAACGCTTGATCGTAGAGCGTTGCGAAATGCGGGCGAGTATGATAGTAAATCCCATTTTAGACTGGGAAGATCGGGATATATGGGAATTTTATAATACAGAATGCGGAGAAAGAAATCCTCTATACGACATGGGATATTACCGTGTGGGGTGCATTGGTTGCCCAATGGCAGTCAAGAGCAGAGAGAAAGAGTTTGCTGACTTTCCAACATATCGGCGGGCATATATCCGGGCGTTTGACAAGATGCTGGATGCCATCCACGCAAAAGGAAAAACGACGATCTGGAAAACGGGAGAAGATGTTTTTCGCTGGTGGATGGAGAGTAAAAATATAGATGGGCAGTATAGCATGATCCTTGATGGCGAGGAAATAATCGGATATGCAGAAAAGAGGGGATGAATCATGAGCGAAAAATGCAATAGAGCGTGCTGGAACTGCTGGTATGACGAGTTTTGTGACTGGCATCCGGCGGGCGATGAAGATGCGTGCGAAGAATTTGTACCGGAGGAGGGCAATAGAAAATGACTGTATCGAAGGAAATAGCTGAGAAAGCAGCTCGTTATGAAAAATTAGTGAATGAGGCAAATGAACTTTTCAAGGAACTTGACGAATGGGCCAACGAAAACGGCTTTGATGGCATTTACGCACATTCGTTTGGAGTTTCGAAGGAAGTGCATGGGGAAGAACAATCGGATGGTGAATGGTGTGATCAAATCATGATATGGGAGGATTCTGGAGACGGCACATATTATTATCCTATTGAGGGAAGCAATATGTATATGTACGTTAAATATTCGTTTTGAGAAAGGAAGCCAGTGATGAATTTATACAGGAGGAGAATGAGGTCGATGATTAACGGAGAATTGATAGTAGATAACTTTGCTGGTGGCGGCGGGGCAAGCACCGGCATCGAAGAAGCGACAGGGTACTGTGTAGATATCGCGATCAATCATGATCCAGAGGCGATCAAGATGCATAAGGCAAACCACCCATACACAAAGCATTACTGCGAAGATGTGTGGCAGGTAGATCCGGTCAAAGTATGTGGCGGGCATCCGGTGGCGCTGGCGTGGTTTTCTCCAGATTGTAAGCATTTCAGCAAAGCAAAGGGCAGGAAGCCAAAGGACAAGTTTATTCGCGGTCTGGCATGGGTTGCCTGCCGCTGGGCAGGACTGGTACGTCCGCGCGTGATAATGTTGGAGAATGTCGAAGAGTTTAAGACGTGGGGACCGCTGGGGCGTCGGAAGCATCCGATCAAGGCAAAGCGGGGAAAAACGTTTCATAAATTTATCCAGCAGCTTACTGATTTGGGATACGAAGTGCAGTTCCGGGAGCTGGTGGCGGCAGATTATGGAGCTCCTACCATGCGGAAGCGGTTCTTCCTGATTGCGCGATGCGATGGCAAGCCGATCACATGGGCGCGACGTACCCACGGACCGGCAGACAGCCCGGAGGTAAAAGCTGGCTTGCTGAAACCTTATGTGGGGGCGTATACACAGCTGGATTTTTCACTCCCATGTCCGAGCATCTTCGATAGCGCCGAAGAAATTAAAGAAAAGTACGGAATCCGGGCGGTGCGTCCGCTGGCGAAGAAGACAATGGATCGCATTGCCCGTGGAATCAAGAAATTCATTCTGGATAACCCGGAGCCGTTCTTGATCCAGTGCAATCACGGCGGCGAACGTAAACCGGGGGATATCCGGCAGCCAATGCCGACAATTACCGGAAAGCATGGTTTTGGAGTAGTGGCACCGATACTGATTCAGTACCATTCGGAAACGACGCAAAATGAAACGCGTGGTCAAGGAATAGAAGATCCGCTTATGACGGTAGATGGTTCGAACAGATACGGTCTTGTTACATCGTTTATCAGTAAATTTTATAAGAGCGGTACCGGACAAGATATAAGGGAGCCATTACATACAGTGACGACCTCCCCGGGGCATTTTGGAGAGGTACGGGCGTTTTTGACTAAGTATTACGGCACTGGTACCGGGCAGGATATAAAAGCGCCGCTTGATACTATCACAGCGCAGGATCGTTTCGGGCTGGTAACCATATATGGCACCGAGTACCAGTTTGTGGATATCGGACTGCGGATGTTGGCACCGAAAGAGCTGTACGGCTGTCAGGGATTCCCGGATGACTACATCATCGACCGGGACTGCGACGGGAAGCCATATCTGAGAGAGGAGCAGGTGCGACGCTGTGGAAATGCTGTGTGCCCGCCGATACCTACGGCGCTGGTGCGGGCGAATCTGAAAGAGTTATGCGTTGCGAAGCGGCTGCCAAACTGCCGCGCGGATCGTCTGGGCGAGGATGCGGGCGGGCAGTTAAGGTTCGCGTAGGAAAATAGAGGGAGGTGGTACCGTTGGACAAGCAGGTGTTGCTGCAGTATTGCGAAGTTATGGAAGAGATAAAAGATATCAGAAGACGCATCAGGGAGCTGGACAGGTTCCTGGAGCATCCACCGATTGTGGCGGACACGGTAAAAGGTTCTCGTAGGGATTTAACAATCGGGCCGATCAAGGTAACAGGTATTCCGGATCCGGTTTACTGCCGGAAGCAGAAAGCCAGGGAGCGATATGGCAAGCTTCTGGCGGCGAAAGAGGCAGAGCTTCTGGAACTAACAACACAGGCAGAGGAATACATAGAGACGATTCAGAGCTCAGAGCTGAGGATTATGTTCCGGCTGTATTTCATAGATGGCCTGAGCGATCTGAAAGTTGCAGACCGGATGAATCGGACGTTCCCCAAGAGAAAAAAGAAATACACGGATGAGAGCGTGAAGAAGCGGAGACAAAGATTTTTTGAAAAATTTGCAAATGTCCCCCAATGTCCCGATGAAAGGTGCTAATATGGTATCATGCATTTCCATGCGAATGCTGGTTCATTTGGCATTGAATCCTGTATGTATTTATCCCGCCGGAAAATCGCTCCCGGCGGGGCTCCTTGGAACGTAGCTCAGTTGGTAGAGTGGCCGGCTTATATCCGGTGGGTCGAGGGTTCAAGTCCTTCCGTTCCGATTTGGCATGTTGAGCGGGCAGCATGCCGGTCTACTTGTGTTAGACATAATAAAATATCCTTTCGAGATGGCACCTGTCGCAAGATGGGTGCTTTTCTTCTGCCTATTATCATACGGCGCGCACGGCACCAGTTCACCTCCTGCGAGAAGGCAGCAGTCGGCTGTCTTGTATGGTGCCGGTGGGATCGTATTTGGTTATATAAAACTTAGAGAAATGAGAGGTGGTGGTGCATGGCCAGAGCGCCGGATGCCAGAGTAGAACAGGCGAAAACATTATATCAGCAGGGTAAGAAGCTGGTTGAGATATCGGCGCAGTTGGGAGTGCCAGAAGGCACCGTCCGCCGGTGGAAACATACCTATGGATGGGATGGCGAACGTTCGGAAAAGAAAAGTGAACGTTCGAAAAAGAAGAACGAACGCTCGGAAAGAGTAAAGAAAGCAGTTGCTGAGGAAGTGGAGCGGGTTATAGAGAACCCGAATCTGACTGACAAGCAGCGGCTTTTTTGTTTGCACTATGTTCGATGCTTCAATGCGACGAAGGCATATCAGAAAGCGTATGGTTGCGGCTATGAAACGGCAGGGTCAAACGGCTATGCCCTACTGCAAAATACTGCAATAATAGCAGAGATTCAGAGGTTGAAACAAGCCCGCCTTAACCGTGAGCTTCTGGACGAGAGTGATATCTTCCAGAAATACATGGATATTGCCTTTGCAGACATCACAGATTATGTGGAGTTTGGGCGAGAAGAGGTTCAGGTTATGGGCGCGTTCGGTCCGGTACTGCAGGAGGACGAGGAGACAGGAAAGAAGATTCCAGTTACCAAAGTCGTCAATACAGTTCGCTTCCGGGAGTCTGGAGAGGTTGATGGTACGATCGTCACGGAAGTAAAGCAGGGCAGAGACGGAGCCAGTATCAAGCTGGCGGACCGGATGAAAGCGCTGGAATGGCTGGCGGCGCATATGGACTTAGCCACACCCGAACAGAAGAGCCGAATGGAGCATCTGAAAGCCCAGACCGATAAAATAACCGGACAGGGGCAGGAGATAGAGGATTTGGATGAGATAGAGGGCGAGATTTATGGCGGGTAAGGTAGTCAAAAAGAAAACCATAGAGTTTCGCTTCTCAGAGAAACACAAGGAATACATCCGGCGGTGTCAGCAGTGCTCCTATAATGTGGCAGAGGGCGCAGTTCGAGCAGGCAAGACGGTGGACAATATCTTTGCGTTTGCGCATGAGTTAAAAACAACTCCGGATCGAATCCACCTGGCAACCGGTTCAACGGTCGGCAATGCAAAGCTGAACATCGGAGACTGCAATGGTCTGGGACTGGAATGGATTTTTCGGGGACAATGCCACTGGGGAAAATACAAAGATAATGAAGCTCTGTTTGTAAAGGGACCTTCGACGAGCTGGCAGCAGAAGATTGTTATCTTCGCAGGTGGCGGCAAGGAAGACAGCTATAAGAAGATCCGAGGCAACTCTTACGGAATGTGGATTGCCACAGAGATTAACCTGCATCATGACAAAACTATCAAGGAGGCGCTTAACCGTCAGCTGGCGGCGAAACGCTTAAAGGTCTTTTGGGACTTAAACCCGGATAACCCGCGTGCTGCCATCTACTCAGAGTACATTGACCGATACCAGAAGCAGCAGGAAGCGGGGGAGTTCCCTGGTGGATACAACTACATGCATTGCACCATCTACGATAACATCAACATCACGCCGGAACGTCTGCATGAGATTGAGAGCCGATACGATATCAATTCGATTTGGTATCTTCGGGATATCAAGGGGATGCGCGTGGTGGCAACGGGTCTGATTTACCGCCGTTTTGCAGATGCTATCAGCACAGGATCCAGCACGTTCGGGATTCAGGGCAAGCCAACGGACCTCATGGAGATCAACCTTGGTATCGACTTCGGCGGCAGCGGGTCGGGGCATTCGTTCACGGCTACCGCAATCACGCGGGGATATCATAACGTGATCGCTCTTGCGTCTGAGTGGATTCGATGCAAGGATGAGTCAGGCAACCAGATAGAGATAGATCCTCAGATGCTGGGGGATATGTTTTGCAACTTTGTCCGGCGGGTCCTTGGCAAGTACGGATATGTCACGACGGTGTATGCGGATAGTGCAGAGCAGACATTAATTGCTGGCATTCGGAGCAGTCTCCGGCGCAATGGTCTCGGATGGATAAGGGTTGAGAATGCCCTGAAAGCTCCCATCAATGACCGTATCAACGCGGTGCTTATTCTGATGGCACAGGGGCGCTTTTGGTATGTTGGGGGAGAGTGCAACAGTCTGGTAAATGCGCTGTGCACAGCAGTGTGGGACCCGAAGGAACTGACAAAGAATGTCCGGTTGGATGATGGTACCAGTGATATCGACTCACTGGATAGTTTTGAGTACACATTGGAGCGGCGGATCAGCCAGCTTATTAAATATGGGTGATGAAAAATGAATTATACGAAAATGTATGAGGCATTGCGGAAAGTCCTCGGAAATGAGCAGATTGATTTTGCCATGTCCGGACGGAGCAGTGCCTTAATTGAATTGTGGTCCCGGATGTACGAAGAAAAGGCTCCCTGGCTGCATAACACAGACAATGCCAACATTCCGGCGACGATAGCGGGAGAGATTGCAAGACTTACTACGCTGGAGCTGCAGAGCAAGGTGGAGGGAAGTCCAAGGGCTGAATGCATGGATGCGGTTTATCAGCAGGTGCTTGGAAAACTCCGAGTACAGACAGAATATGCGTTCGCGAAAGGCAGTATGGTGTTTAAACCGTACATCACACCTGACGGAACCATCGCGATCCAGTATATCCAGGCAGACATGTTTTTTCCGCTGGATTACGACTCCGAAAAAATGACGCGCTGCGCATTTCTAGATCAGTTCCGGAAGGGCAATGAGATTTACAGCCGCATTGAACTGTATAGTATGAGTGGGGATAGCCTCTCAATTAAAAACCGTGTCTTTATAGCACGGACGGAGGGAACACTGGGGACGGAAGTCCCGGTCGGCACGGTGCCCAGATGGGCGGAACTGGCAGAAGAAATGCAGTTTTCAGGGATCCAGAAACTTCCGATAGGATATTTTTCCGTACCGCTTGGAAATAGCAGAGATTCCGGCAGTCCTCTGGGCGTGTCGGTGTATTCGCGGGCGATCAAACAGATAGAGGATGCGGATCGCCGGTATTCACAGATCAACTGGGAGTATGACAGCAAGGAGACGGCGGTACATATCGCTCAGAGCTTGCTTAAATACAATCCAGATACAAACAGCTATGAGTATCCGGGCGGCAAGGAACGTCTGTACAGGGGCGTCGAATATGCCGCTGGCGCGCAGGACAAGCCGCTTCTGGATGTCTTTTCTCCGGCTATCCGCGACACAGCGTACTACAATGGCTGGAATCAACAGATGCGCCTGATTGAGTTCCGGTGTAACCTGGCTTACGGCACTTTGTCAGATCCAAATAACACGGACAAGACGGCGGAGGAAATCAAAGCCAGTAAGCAGAGATCCTATGATTTCATCTCAGACTGTCAGAGAGCCCTGCAGAAGGCACTGACGGATTTGGTGGATGCGATGGCATTCTGGTGCGACATTTATTCTTTATGTCCTGCCGGAGACTATCATCTGTCCTTCCAGTGGGATGATTCCATTGTGGTCGATGCGAAAGCCGAACGAGATAATGACCGCGCGGATGTGGCGATGGGTGCGATGGCTCTGTATGAGTACCGAATGAAGTGGTACGGAGAAACCGAAGAGGAAGCCAAAGCTGCAATCAGTGAAATCAGCAGCACAGGGGAAGTGATTGAGTGACGCAGGGAGAACTTGAAAAACTGGCGCTGAAAACTGGAAATCTGTTTTCAGAATTGGAGATCCGGATCATGTCGGATGTTGCTAGGCGAATCAAAGACGCAGGCTTTTCGACCGCTTCGTCTGACTGGCAGATCCGGAGGTTGGAGGAACTCGGAAAGGCAGAATCAGAAATAAAAGACTGGGTGCAGGAAACACTGCAGAAGAGTGACGAGGAAATGGAACACATTTTTTCAGATGAAGTGTATGAGCAGTATTATCAGCACTCCAGAGCCTACAAAGCATCCGGCGTCAAGATGCTGCCGTTCGAAGAGAACACGCCGCTCATCCGGCTGACCGAAGCGGTCAAGTCTCAGCTTTCGGGAGAATATAAGAATATCGCCGGTTCAATGGGCTTTGCGATTCGCGGACCTGATGGACGCATACAGGCATCGCCGCTCATGACGTTCTACCGCTCCACGCTGGATAATGCTGTTCTGGATATACAGTCTGGCGGGTTTGACTATGGGACTGTCCTCAAGCGTACCGTGAGCCGCATGACGAACTCAGGACTTCGGTGGATTGATTATGATTCTGGTGTTCACAGCCGCGTGGATGTAGCAGCCAGGAGAGCGGTTTTAACAGGATTTCGACAGGTGCAGGGTAAGATAAACGAACAGGTGGCAGCAGACCTCGGGACAAACACTTATGAGGTGTCCTATCATGTGGGCGCCCGTCCGTCGCATCAGCCCTGGCAAGGGCGTGTCTGGACAATGGAGCAGCTACAGAGCGTTTGCGGGCTTGGTACCGTGACGGGTCTGCATGGAGCAAACTGCTATCATGATTACAGCCCGTTTATTCCTGGCGTGTCCACGCGGACATACACCGACGATCAGCTGCAAGAGATGCTAGACGAGGAAAACACTCCGAAAGATTACTACGGCAAGTCTTACACCACTTATGAGGCGTTACAGGAACAGCGTAAGATGGAACGGAATATGCGGGCGACTCGGCAGCAGGTAAAGCTGTTGCAGGCGGGCAGTGCAGATGAAAAGGATGTTATCCTCAAGAAAGCCAAGTATCAGGGACAGTTGCAGAAATACGCGGATTTTTCAAAGGCAATGCATCTGCCGGAGCAGAAGCAGCGGATCACACAAGACGGTCTGCGCGGACGGTTTACACCGACAAAGACAGAACAGAAAAGGCTTGAAGAGTCGGAGAAAAATGATAAAATAAAGGCAGGTATAAAGCAAGCCGGAATGAGGGGAGAAATCACATTGAATCCAAGCATTCCGGATGTTAGTAAGCTGTCGTTTGATGATGCTCATGTAAACAAAGAAAGAAACCACGGCGTGACGGAATTAGAAGCTAAAAGTTATATTCAGAATGCGTTGTTTTCGACAACAAAATGGAATGGAGCATTTACGAATTATTACAGTGATAAAGGTGCGGCTTTTGTTAATAACGAGAACAATTCTATCAGAACAGCGTTTAAGAGAGAGCAATACGATGATGTTGCTGAGGCAGCGATGGAGGTGTTAAAGCATGGAGGCGCCTGATGTTGTATTATGTCCATTGGTGGATGTAGAAATAGAAAATATTGATTGTATTGAAAACTCAGATGCGGTAGATGGGATCATAAAGAAAGAAACTGTCCCGTTAAGATTTAAGAAAAAATCCGACTGGGAAACAATATGTAAGAATTGCAAGTGGCATGGTTATTGATTTGTGGTGGCAGAATGATATGGCAAAAAAAACTTAGCTGTCCGTTAATGGATACGGAAATTGATGAAGGAATATGCTATGACATCCACATGAATGTGGAAGGGCTGGCACCAGAATGGACAATTCCCGAGAAGGTGTTAGAAACTCCAGATTATAAAAAAACATGCTTGCAATGTCCGAACCATAGGGACGATTAAATACCACCCGTCAGCAGATAGGTGGTATTTTTATACCCAAAATCAGTAATCAGCACGCAGAAATGTGTGTTATTTTTATACCCTTTTGGCGTGGCTGCCGTAAAAGCCTACTTTTAAGATGGACGGCTACCCATCGGAAAAAGCCGAGAAAGGAAGCAACATGGCAATTTTTAAGACTGAGACACTCAAGGAAAAAGGACTGACACAGGAACAGATTGATTATATCATGGCGGAGGCCGGAAAGCAGGTGAACTCCCTGACGGCGGAGAGGGACGGCTATAAGAATCAGCTTGCGACCGCACAGGCATCCCTGAAAGCAATGGAGGGGATCGATGCAGCGGGACTCCAGACCAAAATCAATGAATTATCCGAGCAGATGAAGGGCAAGGATGCGGAGATCGAGAAAATCAAATCTGATTATGCATTTGATGCGGCGGTCAAGGAGGCGATCCGGAAGGCATCCGGCAAGAACGAGCGCGCGATCATGGCACTTCTGGATGTGGATGGCTTAAAGGCATCGAAGAATCAGACACAGGACATTGACGCGGCTCTGGCAGCGGTTAAAAAGGATAATGATTACCTGTTTGGCAGTTCTGCGCCGGTTCCGAGAGTGGTAAGCAGCACATCAGGCATCAATAACGATGCACAGACAAAGAGAGAACAGGCGAACGAAGCACTGAGAAACCTGTTCGGAAAAGGAGAGTAAAATATGGCAGTAAATATCACAGATAGATCAGCAGTTGAAGCTTTAATCCGTGAGCAGATTGTATCTACCATCTTCCAGGATGCACCGAAACAGTCCGCATTCATGGGGATGGCGCGCAAGCTTCCAAACATGACATCCAAGCAGACCCGTATCCGCGTTCTGGACTTCCTTCCGACCGCATACTGGGTGGATGGCGACACCGGGATGAAGCAGACTTCTATGCAGGCATGGGATAATGTATATCTGACTGCGGCAGAGCTGGCGGTTATCGTGCCGATTCCGGAGTCTGTATTTGATGATGCCGAGATTGATATTCTGGGCGAGATTACCCCAAGAGTCAATGAGGCAATCGGTCAGAGAGTCGATGCGGCAATTATCTTTGGCGATAACAGACCGAGAGAGTGGCAGGCAGATATCATTACCCTGGCGCGTCAGGCTGGGAACAATGTTTCCCCATCTTCCGGCAAGGACTACTACGATCTGACCCTCGGAGAGGGCGGTGTATTCTCTAAAGTTGAGGATGATGGCTATGCGGTAACCGGAGCAATCGCCCCGATGACGTTCAAGTCCAAGCTGAGAGGACTGCGTGATTCAAACAAGCAGCCGATTTTCACACATAATATGCAGGATTCCAGCAAGTATGCGCTGGATGGCGTACCGATCCAGTTCCCGGAGAACGGTTCCTTCATGCCGGATATCGCACAGCTGGTTGTCGGCGATTTCTCCAAGGCTGTTTACGCGATTCGCCAGGATATTACCGTAAAACTGCTGACAGAGGGCGTTATCCAGGATCCGAATACGAAGGATATCGTTTATAACCTGGCACAGCAGGATATGATTGCGCTTCGTGTAGTATTCCGCATGGGCTGGGCGCTCCCGAATCCGGCAACCCGCCTCAATGAGGATCGTACCGGCTGCACGTTTGCTTATCTGGAGCCGGGCACTCCGGCTGTTACCCAGAAGGTAACCTTTACGGTAACGGATGGCAAAGAGTCCAGCCCGACGGCCTATGAGGATGTCCGTATCAACGTAGATGGTGCGATCCTTAAGACGGATTCGGCTGGTAAAGCGGAATTTAACCTGAGAAAAGGCACCTATGCGGCAAAGATCACGAAGAAAGGCTTTGTTCCGGTAACAGAGACGTTCACAGTTGACGCTTCTGCCGTAAACAAGGCGATCACTCTGGTAGCGCAGGCCTAGTAAGGAGCTGATGCAATGGCTTATGCAACGCGGGACTATTACATTTCTGGTTATCTGCAGGGGCGTTCCCCTGCGGTGCCGGATGCGGATTTCCTGTTCTGGGAAAAGCAGGCAGAGCGGATCGTAGACAGCTATACATTCGACCGAATTAAGGCGAATGACAGCCTTTTGACGGATGATGTGAAAGATTGCACCTGTGAGCTGACAGAACTGCTCTATCGGGCGGACAAGGCTTCACAGAGCACATCTGATTTTGGCGGTCCGTTGACATCGTATTCCAACGACGGAGAATCCGGCACGATTGACCTGTCACGGTCGATTTACACCGAAGAGGGGAAACGGAAAAAGTGCCGGGAGATCATCTGCCGGTATCTGGGAAATACGCCACTGCTTTATCGGGGGGTGTGAGAATGAACCCGAATTACAATCAGATAATTACAGTCTTCCGGAAGGTTGGAACGGCGTGGAGCAAGAGTGTGTTCGAGCAATGTTTTTGGAAGTCTGGGATCACTGTGGTTCAGAATGATACTGAAGCATCGCAGACGAACACCTACACAGTACGTATTCCCCTGGAAGCGGCTGGAAGCGATTTTTCGGCGTCTCCGGGGGATGTAGTAGTGTTAGGCGAATGTGCGGACGAGATCACTGGAAAAAGCCCTAACACGGCGGCGGAAGTCCTGCGCCGGAATAAGCCGAATGCGTTTCTTGTCAGCGCATATTCAGACAACACCGCCTATCGGATGGCGAAGCACTACAGACTGGGGGGCTGATGATGGATGTCGAAATCAAATGGAATAAAACATCGGATCAGATTGCCAAAGAGAAAACAAGGGGCAATGATGGTCTTCTGTTTCTCGCCAACGAGGCAAAACGGCTGATGGATCCGTATGTTCCGGCTGACAGCCTGGCACTTGCCCAGAATGTCAGTGTCCATGTAGAGGGAGACACTGGTGTGATTGAGTATCAATCGCCATATGCTCATTACCAATACAAGGGCGTGGCATACGGTCCGAACTATCCGCTGATGGATGGCGGCGCTGTGATGGGATATTATTCCCCACCACACAAGTCCTCCACCGGAAAGAAGCTGAAATACAGCCATTTCCGCCATCCGCAGGCTACATCCGAATGGGACAAGGCTATGATGAGGGCGCGCAAGGGCGATCTGGTGCGGGCACTGGAAAACTATCTCGGAGGTAAGTGACATGACAAAGCATGATGCAGTGACGGCGTTCTTCCAACCAAAAGCCGAGGAGCTGGCGGGTCAGTACCTGAAATTTAACTATTCGGATGATTACAGCGGCATTTCGCTGGTAACAAACTATTCGGACAAGCTGCTTAAAAAGTATCTTTGGGGGTCTGAAAAAGAATATGGTTTCTCGATTATAATTGTGCAGCCGTATTCGACCGATACGGACGATCTGAACCTCACGGCGATGAATTTCGCCCAGGCTTTCATGGATTGGCTGGAAGAGCAGAATAAAAAGCGGAACTATCCGGAATTTCCGAATAGTTGCCAGATAAAGAAGATGGAGACGCTCCAGAATATGCCAAATCTGGCGGGCGTCAATGTAAAGGAAGGAATGGCGCGGTACATGGTACAGTGCCGGATTGTCTATTTTGAGAAAGGAGACAAGCGATGAAAATTAGTGAATTAATGGCAGGCGTAACGCCGAACGCGTCCTATGAAGGCTGGGTAACGGCAGATGACTGGGTACTGGCGATTGATACCAAGCCGTCGGCAGAAGCAGCTACAGAAGTAAAAAATTATGAGGTTGTGCAGATGGGTGTCGAGGGTCTGGATGCGAATCTTAACCCGGTAACGTCAGAAAAAACCTATATCCGTGCCGGAAAATCTACCCAGAAGACTGGAACAGCAAGATCCTTTGCGGTATCCGGTGATCGTTATATTGGCGATCCGGCGCAGGATTTCATGCTGTCCCATGCGATGAAATATGCGAAAGGTAACGCAGCGGTAACGAATTATGTGTACTTCTGTATGCTCAATGGTAAAGGTGAGAAAGGCCAGGTGTCCGTAATCGTCAATTCAGAGGGTGGCGGCAATGCGGGAGAATCATCGTCCATCGATGTCAACCTGCAGAAGATTGGGGCAGAACCGGCGGAGTATACATATTCAGCGGAATAGGAGGATGAACTATGCAGATCAGAGGAAGAGAAGTCGATTTTAAAATCGGGCGTTTAAAGGATGCCGCAGCATTTGAAAAGGCTCTTGACAAGATGAGCAAGACGGAAAAGGAAGTCAATAAAAAGGGGGCACTCAGCGAGATTATTGCAGCAGAGATTGAAATGTTTCGTGCTTTTGTTAAAGAATCAACAGGCGAGGATGTCCTGGAAGACTGTGATGATCTGGAAGAGGCGAAAGGCGCTTATATTGATATGCTTTTAGGAATCAAAAAACAGAAAGAAACGCTGCTCGGATTTTCAATGGATGAGATCAAATGAAATGGTCAGTAACGTTTGACAAACTTCCCGGTACGGCACGCATTGGTGGGATAGTTTATGACATTTCTTTTGGCTACCGCACCATGATGGCAGCGGAGATTGAAATGTTCCGGCAGGACATCAGCGACGAACAGAAGATGCTCAATGCGCTGAATCTGTTCTATGCCCGCAATATCCCGCCGGATCTGGATGCGGCAGTTGATTATATGCTCTGGTTCCACCGCGGCGGGGAGTCTGTCCGGAAGGGCAGCGGAGCAAAAAAACGAACAGCGCGGCGGGGATACTGTTTTTTGAAGGATGCCCCGCTTATCTACGCGGCATTCCGGCAGCAGTACGACATCAATCTCAGGCAGACGCCGAACGATTCTCTGCACTGGTGGGAGTTTTTGGCGATGTTCGAATCATTGGACGAGAACACCCGGATGGCGAAGGTTATGTACTGGCGTACCTGCGATACGAAAGGGATGGGAAAGGAACAGAAAGCGTTTATCAAGCAGATGCAAAATCTTTATTCCCTGGAAGAGCCGCAGACAACGATGGACAGTCGGATGAGGCTTGCCAAGCGAAATGCAGAAATGCGGGCATATGTGAAAAAGAGGATGGAAGAATGCCGAAACGGGTAAAGTGCCCTTATTGCGGTTATTCCATGCTTATTTTTTTTGACGAAAAAGCAGAATGTCATGGAGTAACCGTCCCTTGCAAAGGGCGGAATTGTGGAAAAGAATTTGAAATCAAGATAAGAAACGGAGAGCAAATCAAGTAGAGCCATTATGAGCCGATGATTTTCTCTTGTCCGAGAGGCGAGGTGAAATGAATGGGCTATGATGGAACTGTAAAGATTGGCACGGAACTGGATAGTAGCGGAGTCAAAAAAGGCTTAGACGAGATTAATGGAACAGCGCAGTCAGGATTCTCAAAGTTTAGTGAGATTGGAAAGAATGCGCTGTCTGTTTTTGCCGGAAATATGCTGACCGGCGTTGTATCACAGGCCAAGAATGCCGCCGAAGCTGTCCTTGATATCGGTATGAGCTTCGAGGCGGGCATGTCGAAAGTGCAAGCGATCTCCGGAGCAACTGGGGACGATCTGACAGCTCTGACGGACAAAGCCAAGGAGATGGGCGCAAAGACGAAATTTTCCGCCACCGAATCCGCCGAGGCGATGCAGTACATGGCAATGGCAGGCTGGAAAACCAGCGATATGCTGAACGGCATCGAGGGTATCATGAACCTTGCCGCAGCATCCGGCGAAGATCTGGCTACGACTTCTGATATTGTCACAGACGCACTTACCGCGTTCGGCTTGTCGGCACAGGATTCTACTCATTTTGCGGATATACTGGCACAGGCATCCTCCAATGCAAACACCAACGTCAGCATGATGGGTGAGACGTTTAAATACGTGGCGCCAGTCGCCGGCGCAATGGGATATTCGGCGGAGGATGTTGCAACGGCGGTCGGACTGATGGCAAATTCCGGAATCAAAGCGAGCCAGGCAGGTACATCCCTGCGAAGCATTTTGACACGTATGGCAAAGCCAACCAAGGAAGTCCAGACGGCAATGGATCAGCTCGGTGTATCTATCACAGACAGTGATGGAAACATGAAGTCGCTCCATGAAATTATGGATGAGCTGAGGACTGGTTTTAGTGGATTGTCTGAGGACGAGAAGACCAATATGGCGGCTACGCTTGGCGGAACAGAGGCAATGTCTGGTCTTCTGGCGATTGTCAACGCATCGGACGGGGATTATCAAAAACTGACAGATTCTATCAATAACTGTAGCGGCGCAGCTGAATCAATGGCAGAGACGATGCAGAATAACCTGGAAGGTCAGCTTACAATCTTCCGTTCGGCCAGAGAAGCACTTGCACAGGAGATTTATGAATCCATCCAGGAACCGCTCAAAAATCTTACCAAAGTAGGAATTGAAGCGGTGTCAAATCTGACGCAGGGATTCAGTGAAGGCGGCGTCATGGGAATGATTGACGCTGCCGGTCAGATGGCGAGTGCATTTGCTGAGAATCTTCCATCGATTATCGAACAGGGGCTTCCGCTGATAGAAGGGTTTACCGAAAACCTTCGTTCGAATGCCGGTAAACTGGTAGATGGTGGCATCGAACTGATGTTGAACCTGGCACAGGGGCTAATGGATGGACTCCCGGCCATGCTGCAGCATATTCCGCAGATTGTCATTAATATAGCCGGAATCATTAATGACAATGCCCCGAAACTGCTGATGGCAGGCGTTGAGTTGATCGGAATACTGGCAAAGGGATTAATTCAGGCGATCCCCGATCTGATTGCGGCACTTCCGCAGATCATCCAGGCTATTGCGGCCACGATTCAGGCGTTCAACTGGCTTGCACTAGGAAGTAATATCATCACGCTGTTGAAAAATGGCATCACGTCGATGGTTGGTGCGGTACAGTCAGCCGGAATGGGAATATTTAACGCAGTCAAGGGTGCGATCCAGAACCTGCCGCAGACGCTTCTGTCAATCGGTAAGAGCGGCGGCACGGGAATCTTGAACGGGCTGAAAGGAATGGCCGGTTCAATCAAGGGAGCTGCGACAAGCATCTTGACCGGCATTGTGAGCGCACTCACATCCTTGCCGTCCAAACTTCTGGGACTTGCGAAAAACGGTGCTCAGAGCATTGTCAAAGGCTTCACAGGACAGTCGTGGGGAAATATCGGAAAGAATATCATCACAGGTATTGTATCTGGTATTACCGGAGCGGCTGGCAAGCTGGCGGAGGCGGCGAAGAATGCAGCGAAGAAAGCGTTCGACGCGGCAAAGGATTTCCTTGGTATTCATTCTCCATCGAAGCTGATGCGGGACGTTATCGGTAAAAACATGATCGCCGGATTTGAGAGCGGTATCGTGGCAGAAACACCGAATCTGGAAAAAACGTCGGCTGGCTCTGCTCAGAGGGCGGTGGAGAGTATGCAGGGAATTGCATTACAGAGATCCGGAACTGTGGTAGCAGGGAATCAGGTACCGCCGGCACCAACGCCGGGCGGCGGACAAGGAAGCACAGTGGTTGTCCTCGAAAAAGGCAGCATAACCGGAGATGTGACAATGGATGGAGAAAAAGTAGGCACACTTGTAGCGCCTACAGTGGATACCGAGATTGAACGAGCGCGGAAGGAGAGTGAACGATGATGTATCCAGATGTGCAGATAGCTGATTTTAAAACCTTTACAGACTGGGGGCTTAAGCTGGAATCAATGAGTATCTCTTTTCCAGAAGCCAAAACCGACCAGGTAGATATTCCGGGAGCGAACGGGCTCCTGGATTTGTCAGAGGTAAACGGTCAGATTTGTTATAAAAACCGAACGCTGACCTTGAATTTTTCCCTGTTTGACGATTACACGGAATGGCATGATTTAAGCAGTAAAATCGCCAAGACGTTGCACGGAAAGGTTATCAAGTGCGTTCTGCCAGACGATCCGAACTATTACTATGAGGGGCGTTTTTCATTGCAGACGACAAAAAGCAATGATGTGCTGGCGGATTTTGTGATTACTGGCGATGTGCAGCCATTTAAAATGGAACGGTACACAGCGGCGGAAAATTGGCTGTGGGATCCGTTTTCATTCGAGAACGGCATAGTCAGAGGATATAGTGGCATATCAATCTCCGGTTCCCTGTCGGTTGATGTGACCGGATCTGATATGCCGATAGTTCCGGAGATCACCTGCAGTGCGGCCATGACGGTAGAGGTAGGCGGTAAGACGTTTGAGCTGACAGAAGGAGTCAATAAAAACTATGACATCATCCTGGGATCCGGAACAAACGTTATGAAATTTACTGGCACCGGCACCGTGTCGATTGATTTCAGAGGAGGTGTGCTGTAGATGTATAAAGTTACAGTGGTTACGGATGGAAAGGAATATCCGCTTTTGAACCAGGTTCTCCGGCTGGAGAATCCAACGCTGAAAGAATATGCCGGCAACTCTCCGGGGTATCTTAAATTTAAGATTACGCCGAAGCATCCGTATTATGACGAGATTCTGCCACTGTCTTCCGAATTATTTGTTTATGAGGACGGAATGGAGATCTTCCGAGGGCGGAGCATGACGACCGAAGAAGAGTTTAACCGGACACATCAAATCACTTGCGAATCGGATCTCGCATACCTATGCGACAGCATCATCCGGCCATTTGAGTTCCAGGGCAGTATTGTGGAGTTTATGACTCAGGTGTTGAAGGTTCACAATGAACAGGTAGAGGCACGTAAACAGTATCTTCTGGGGCGCGTCAATGTGGTAGATAGTAACAACTACATTAATCGTAGCAACTCTGATTATTCGTGCTCTCTGGACTGCCTGCGGGATAAGCTGGTAAAGACCCACGGCGGATATCTCAGGACCCGGTGCGAAGCTGGAAAGCGCTATCTGGACTATCTGACGGATGGCGGCGGGACAAACGATCAGGTTATCCGGTACGGCGTCAATCTGGCAGATTACAGCAAGACGCAGGATGCCACGGAGCTTTTTACTGCGCTGATTCCGACCGGCGCAGACCTGGAAGATACCTCCTCCAGCGGAGAGAGTACCACCAAAACAGTCGATATTACATCCGTGAATGGCGGCAAAGATTTTATTTACGATGAGGATGCGGTGCAGCGGTACGGCTGGATCTTCCGTCAGCACAAATGGGAGGATGTCACACTGCCGGAAAACCTCATCAAAAAGGCGCGGGCGTATCTGGAGCAGTCCATCTATTTGAGTGATGTTTTAAAGCTGACGGCGGTGGATCTGGCGAACGTGAATGTCGATATCAAGCGTTTGAAAACTGGGTACTGGACAAAGGTTATATCCCGTCCTCACGGTGTGGATGTTATGTATATCCTGGAAGAACGTACGCGAAACCTGCAGGAGCCAGGAAAAGACACAGTTTCTCTGGGCGGCACGATTGCTACGTTATCTGGCAGCATGGCGAAATCCCAAAAGGAATTATCTGCGAAAGTGGAGCAGGTGGGACAGGCGGCGACAAAAGGCATCGACCAGAAGATTAATAATGCAACGCAGCTCATCAGCGGCGGACTCGGCGGTTATGTGGTAATTGGACGCTCAGAGAACGGTCAGCCAGAGGAAATTCTAATTTTGGACGCGCCGACGAAAGCCAATGCCAAGAACGTGATCCGGCTTAACAAGAACGGCATCGGATTTTCCACCAGCGGATACAATGGAGTGTATCGGAATGCCTGGACCATCGACGGAAATCTGATTGCGGATTTTATTACATCTGGAACTATGTATGCAGACCGAATTAAAGGCGGAACGCTAATGCTTGGCGGAGTCGGCAATTCGAACGGTGTATTGAAAGCGTATGATATTGCAGGAAATGCAATTTGTTCACTTGATAACGAGAGCTTTTTGCTTACAGGTGATGGTGTGTCAGTGAGTTTCGATATATCTCATTATGTAGGAGATTCTGGCAATGGCGATGAGGGTTTGTGGTCGGCTGTAAAAATTTCCGATAAGTATACATGTATGCATATGACTCCGGACGATCTTAGGGTGTTCGATGGGATGGATGATAATTTAGATGGCAATTATTGTGAGTTATATCATTTTGGAATCGGATTTTACGAAAACGGATCTGTGACAGCTCAACTCAACCCAGATGAGATGTATGTTGCGGGTGATGCGACTGTCGAAGGTGATTTGAATGTTACCGGAAAGAAGCACAGAACAATACAAACTCCCAATTACGGGAAAATTAGTCTATCTGCCTATGAAACAGCATCACCAATGTTTGGCGATATTGGAAGCGGGCAGATTGGAGATGATGGTTTGTGTTACATCTGGATCGATCCGGTGTTTGTGCAAACCATCTTCGGGGAATACCAGGTATTTGTTCAAGGTTATTCAGATGCTCCGTTTTATGTCATAGAAAGGGCTTCTGGTTATTTTGTGGTTAAAGGTCCGCCCGGAGCGTCCTTTGGTTGGGAGATTAAAGCAAAGCAGGCAGGGCTTGAGCAGGAGCGAATGGACACGTTTCACCGGAGAGAAAAGAAAGAAAAAGAGACATATGGCAAAGACGGCGCAAGATACTATCAGGAATACATGGAGGGATTGACGAAATGAAAAAAGTAACAGCAATTACAATTTTTGATACGGCAGTTGGGACAAGAGCAAGCATCGTTTACAGCGAGATCAATGATGATGGCGTGATTGTAAAGGACAATATCCGTTTGGATCGCATCATCGTGGATAAGGCAGTCCTTAAGAGTGTGGCTGCGGTAACATCCTACGCACAGGAGCTGGTTGATGGATTGGAGGGCTAAAGATGGCGGTTGATAACATTGATTTAAGCGGAGAGATTAAAGCTTGGAAAGATGCGGCTTACGGCAAGGATGTCAGGGCGGCAAATGTGGCGGCATTCGAGAAAATACAGGGAACTGTGAACGAGACAGTGCAGAATGTCAATCAGGCATCCTCAGATGCTTCCAGCGCATCGCAGAATGCACAGAAAGCGGTTGATGATATCCAGTCCGCGATCGAAACTGCCACAAGCAAAGCGAGTGAGGCGGCCGGAAGCGCGGCGGCAGCAGAAACGTCAAAGGAAGCGGCGGCAAGCAGTGCAGAGGCGGCAGATACATCTAAGACACAAGCGGCAGCATCGGCAGCGGAAGCAAAAAAGATTGCTCAGGGTTTGGGCGATTTTGACGGAACAGCTGCGAAAGTCAAGACCGCCGATACATACGGTTTGGTAGTGAGTGCCTTAGGGGAGAGTACAGCGCAGGCGCTGATCGATGCGATCGCCAATAAGGTTGTGAATGAGCTTATCAATAAAAATAAGATTGTAAATAACCTTATGGCAACGGATGCCTCCACCGTTCTGGCGGGAACGCAGGGCGCGGCGCTGGATAAAAGGCTGATGGAGGCAGAGAAGGCGGTTACTAAGTTAAATAGCGACTTGCCCGGAAGAGCAAAAATAGCAAACATTTCTTCGCTTGCCAGCATCGGCGATATATTTAAAACATATAGCAAAAATGGCAGTATCCCTGTGATTGGAATTATAAACTGGGATACAACCCTAGCTCCGGATCGAAATGTTACTATTGCCTTTGTTTGGAATTATCTGATAGTGGCAATCAGTTCTAGTGGATGTATTTATACCGCTAGTCCAAATGCAGCTACGTGGCAAAAGAGAAACTAAAAACCATTTTCACGGGGCGCGAAAATGATGGGATATATCTAAAATCGTAATTTAACTGAGTAAATTTTACGAAATCTCTCTAATCTGGTACTCTTGAAGCATCAGGAAGGAGAGATTTTTGTATGATTGAAGAATTGCTAATGAATGTGGTAAACGCAATGAGTAGCTGCTTGGATGAAGAGCAGCTGGATAAGCTACAGAATGTTCTGTACATCAATTTCCACGATGTGAGAGTAGTAGAAGAGAAGAATGAGCTCCAGGCAACCGGCACCGACAGCGACACCGCAAAGATGCGGTTATTTGTGGCATCTAAAAAAGTGTCAGGGCGGCAGGATAATACACTGGCGCAGTATATCCGGGAAATCACTAACTGCCGAAACGCGCTGCGAAAGAATATTGAGGATATCACTACGATGGATCTGCGCTGGTACTTTGGAATGCTCCGGGAGCGGAACAAAATCAGTATGGTTACGCTGCAGGGGCGGATGCGGTACCTCAATAGTTTTTGGACATTTTTGCAAAAAGAGAATCTTGTTAAAGATAATCCAGTGGCGCGTATCGAATCGCTACGTATTGAGAGCACTATCAAAAAGGCGTTTTCGGCACAGGAGTTGGAAGCACTTCGAATGGCTTGCGTCCGTCCGAGGGATCGGGCGCTCATAGAGTTTTTATATGCCACAGGCGTGCGAGTATCGGAGTTGTGTAGTCTAAATGCGGGAGACATAGATTTATACAAGCAGGAGTTTAAAGTGATGGGAAAGGGCAGAAAAGAGCGCCATTTGTATATATCAGACGGTGCGTGCTTCCATCTGTTTAGATATCTGCGGTGGCGTATGGATAAAGAAAGGCTGACAATGGAAGAATTGGCGAATAAGCCGCTCTTTGTGTCAGCTAAGAAGCCGTACAGCCGCATGACGGTGGCGGGAGTGCAGTATCTTGTAAAGAATCTTGGCAAAAAGGCAGGCGTTGGAAATGTGCATCCGCACCGATTCCGTCGGACTTTTGCCACGGACCTTCTAAACCGCGGAATGAGAATAGAGGAGGTTATGGTGTTGATGGGGCATACCAAGATTGAGACGACACTGATATACTGCAATATAAAACAGGACAATGTCAGAGAGTCTTATCGTAAATATGCAGCGTAGGTAGGAGAGTGGCATAACTTTTTAGGTCGGCAGAAATGGCGGCTTTTTTGCTGTGCGCAAAAATAGGAGATGGGAGAGGACAGGGGAGTGGGGGACGATCTGTGACAAAAACAGAGTAAGTTTTCCACAGTTAAATTACGATTTCAAGATGCCACATATATGTCAGTTAAAACGGTTCCATAGTGTCGGTAAACTTTAATTGAGCCCCAGGAGTTGATCAGTAAAACGCTTCCTTTAGCATTATCGTATTTATTGATAAGTCCGATCCATGCCTCGGCAGAATTTCGGTACAGAAGTGCAGCTACACCAGTTTTAAAAGTATTCCAATTAGCATACATGTCATTTTTTATGCCGTTACTGTCGTTGGCACTGACAGTATGAAGAGCATTGGTAAATAAGGCCTCGCTATTTAACTTGCTACAAGTCTATTCCAGGATTCCCAAGTGGTCGGGGTGTA